>APMI01011538.1_pt1 | contig 12728 bp, 14 predicted proteins | sample 667938 | NCBI WGS metagenome assembly APMI01 (sample SAMN01084076, study PRJNA167559) | wastewater metagenome | biome: Wastewater | place: Denmark: Ejby Moelle, Odense | collected 2011-11-28 | reverse complement strand
ATCAGGATTTATCAATATTTTTGTGGACATCTTCTGAATCTAACGATCGATGTCCTACTATTCAAGGCTTTAAATTCCTCCAATTTATAAATTCTAAATTAAGGATGAAACCTTAATTGATGACTTTTTGCTTATAAGCCTTAAGTCTTGATTGATCTTGTCTATTTCATCAACAATATAGTTGCCTTAATAAAAAATTGACCTTTCATTAAGTTTTTTAAGTTCATATTTAACTTTTTAAATCATGAGTTAACTAAGTTTACCTTATACTACTCTTCTAGAGCTGACACTAATTGGTTAGATAGGTTTATTTTACTTTATTGCAATTTCTACATTTTGCAGATCTTTCATTTAATGTTTGAGTTTATCAATTTTTAAGTGCTAGTGGATATGTTAAATAACTCTGCTAGTCGATTAATTATTGATGGTTTAATAGAAAGCCCATGTGATGCCTCTGAACAGTGGTGTAAGCACAACCACAATAACAAGATGGCAGATAATAAAGTACATAACAAGTAAGAAAGTGTAGCCATAACGATACACGTGATCGAATAAAACAGCAGACCAACCTGCTTACACCAAAATCTGCACGTTGTAAAATTGAGTATATATCAGATGTCTGTAATTAGAGAAATCATCATATTTTGAGTAGTCGCTTTATTAAGGAGGCATCGAGGGAGGGTGTCGGAATATGAACATACCAGCAACACCTAAAAAGTAAGAGACTATCAAGAAGATTGGTACGAATTGAAATACTGCTGGGAAAGTGATTATCAAGTGATTAGCTAAACGAGCCCACATTATGTACAGAGAGCTGTGCTATATCAGTTGAAATTTACTAGCTAGAAGCTTTCCAAGAAGAGGCACCCGATGAAATCTCAAAATATTTGTCAGACCAGCAGAATGAGATGGAATGCCTTAAGTGTCAAATATTTCCAGTGCTATCATTAAAATAACAACAAAGAAGTCAAAAACGTTGAGAAAATTCTTAAAGAAGTTGTAAGGCCCGAGTCCAATAATTTTGATGACCATTTAAAGTGAGAAAATGATAACAAATATTTTGTCGATCACGTTGAACACTTTAGTTTAATTGTAGAACACGAAGATGCAGTTTACAATAGATAGGAGCACTAGAGCCGATACTGCAATTTGAAACTAAGTACTGAGTGCTAGCTATTTTAGACCAAATCTATGATTGACTACCTCTCTAAAAGTGGCCCATAGCTGTAGTTCAGGCAAATCAGAGGGAATCATTTCTTAGTGCGATTGTATAATTTTGCACAATTGCATAAATTCAGATATATGAATGCAATCCGAATGATGATGGTTAAGATGAAGCGAAATCTGTGTGATGTAACCAACGTACTGGCTGCGGTTACGGTACACTGCGAACATGAAAGAGACAAATTTGCTGAAAGGAATCATCATTTGATCGTCGCTAAGAGCCACAAACGAGAAAATGAGTGAGTGTTGCTGTCGAATTTAATCAAGTAAAATACATTTAGCGTACTAATTACTGAATTATTTGTAGAGTAAGCTTGTGGGTACTACTTGAAAGAAGATAATGTTCAAGAAGATGAACAATATAAATATAGCGTATATACCAGGCTGATTACGAATTGTAAACAACTGATTGTCAGGGTATGAGTCATAGGATGACATTACATAGAACAATAACATAGCTTGACTTACTGATCCGTATTCCTGAGTTAATTTGTCATATTCTTGGCCTTATTATATTGGCTTCATGAATTGATTGACCGCTACTGCAAAGAAGAACACTACTACAGCAAAAAAGAACACATAAACTAGAAAATCCTTATAAAGTCGTCCAACGCAGATCATTTTCCTGCGCAAAGAGGTGTCCCATAAAAGAGGTAATCCTAATTATATAATACTACGTACCTGCTCTAAGAATGACTAATAATCTGAATTCGTGATGACAGATTGATAACACTTCATCGAGAGTGATCAGCAATATAATTATTATTTTGACATTGTATCTTGTAGACTCAAAACCGATATACTTTTTGTCTGACAAATATCGATGAGAAGTTTGCAATAAAATGTCGATCCAAAATATTGACAGAATTGTGCATTCGATGTATAATTGAGTTTATTTCGGCTCCATGTAGTCTATCAGAATTAAGTACATAAAAATATAGGTAAGTATTGTCAGGAAATTTCGCCATTTTGATGAAGTCTGAAATTAGTAAATCACTGCCAAAATATCAGAACAAGTTGAAGGGCTGTCGTCTGATTCGATATCGATGCGAGGTGACCTGTAACTGAGAGCATCAAACAGATGCTTAATAGCTGCATTAAGCCGTTGTTCGGGACTCTTCTTAGAGAAGTAAGATTTAGCCCATTTGATTATGTCCTGCTGTTTTGGAGTCTCACCTGACTTGAAATAGTTTTACAGCAGCTGGTCATTTTCGAAGTCAAAATTTTCACGCATCTTCTACTTCCAGTCTTTAATTTAGTAATTTATATGATAAATTATTCCTGAACCAATGTATTGGCCAAGCTTACACTCTATTTTATATTACTATATATGTTCACTATTAATTATAAGTGATTTCATTTTGGTGTTAACATTGCCTCAAAATAATATAATCATTTAATCAAACTTTCGATATAAGTCTATAATTTTGTGATTTTCATTCTTATTATTTTTTCTAGCTTTATTAATTTTCGTTGACATTCTAACTTTCATTATCGCCTTTACTATTGTTTCCCTTATCTTCATTTTTTTATTTTTCATTACTTTTCTATCTCTTACGTTCAGGTACAACTGACTTGATGGCTTACTTCCAGGTAGATCCATTATAAAATTTAAGCATCCACTCCCACACATGATTGACAGCCAAATGCACACTTGCTTTAAGTTTAACTCCTTCCATAGGCAATCTTCTTGCTTTGATACCCACTTGCATAGCATAATTTATTGTGATTTGTTTGAGTCTGTTATGATCAACTATTCCTCCAATAATATAAATTTCACTATATATTTTTATTCATTACTTTGGATCTAAGTCAACAAGTTATTCATCTGCATCACCAGTTAAGTATACTAATTTTTATTTATTGAAAGCATCAATAAAATGCTATTCCAATATATTTATACCAAAATTAGCAATCTGGTACTTCTGGTTCATGTACTTCATACGCGGTTCTGTAATATTATTAGATTTACCTGTGACTGAAGTCAAAATCATATTGAAACATTTATCAGCTTTCCTGTTCAATGAGTGACAGTACGCGATCTGCTTGCCTAGACTGGCCAGTTACTTTTCAGTCATTAAGTCATAAAATTGCAAGTCTATGATCACCTTTTGACCATCTAACATTTTCTATTTATATATTTATCTTCGTTTCTTTGTGTTTTGTTATACTTTTTACTTCTATTATGGTTAAGGTACAGTCTCTCTCATTTATCTCGCTTGTTGAGCTTTTTATTTTTTACGTTGTTTTTATTTCTCGCGTTGTTATTTACGTTTTTCCCGTTTGATTTGTTACCATTTTTATTTCTTCCATAGCTTCTTCAACTGCTTTTTTGATAGTGCATTTTATCCTTATTTTCCTGTTTGTTCTTATTTTTGCTTTTCTTATTAACCTTCATGTTATTTATCTTCGACATTATCTTAACTATTTGACAACACCTATTCATCATTATCAGAATTTTAATTATTATTATCGCTGGATTTCAAATTTTCGTAGTTTTTCTTTTAATTGTTATCCATATGTATTAATATTGATGTGTCTATTTCTTTATTATTTGGATATTATAATAACACTATCATAAAGTATCAACAATGTATATATTTATTATAGACAATAATTTGGTACAATAAAATTGATATCAATAAATATCATCTATTTTTCATTCATATAATTCAGAATAATCGTGTGCTGGGAATCTGTGGCTTAATATAAATTTGATTTCTATTTTGTATACCATAATTATTCTCTATCTTTTTACTTGCTGTTGTAGCCGGAGTACTATTTGTCTTACCATTACTATTATCATTGTTATTGCTATTGTTGTAGTCACTGTAAAATGATGAGTTTAGGGTTTTTGTTATTGGAGAGTCCATGTGGTTAGGCTGCTGTTGTTTTACTATGATACTATAGCGACTTATTGTTGATGAGCTTTGTTGGTTCTTGTCCTTTGATAAATTGCAGTGTCTGCTCTGATCATTGCTGCTCATGCCTGTTGATCGCTTGCTTTTTACTTTTAGCGATATTTTTCGTTTCTTTGCTTATAAAGTACGAAACAGATATTCCTCATTGGCATCCATACTTTACGGATTTAAGTTGGCTGCATTTTCATTTGGCACAGCTAATCTCACACTCTATAAATCAAAGTTATTCCCACTACTTAATTTCTTAATAAATTATAGTGAGTTGAAGAAAGTATATCCAAAATTGCCACTTTATCCTAAAAATTGCTTTTTTAGTCTACAGTACTCATTATATGACTCGGCACCAGAGGAAGCAGTCATTCTAGCCTCTATAAGTACAAATAGTTCGTATAAAATTTTATTTTAACTGACTTATTTTCCGTTGAATTCGATGGGTGCAAAATAATCTTCATTAAGCCATATTTTGCATTACCCGTTTTTATTGATGCCAATAAATTATTATTGCATGGTCAAATCCAGCGTGCCATATTTTTCCATTATTAGTTTCAGTCCGTTGACACATTGCCATAGCACATATAGCCCTTCCTGTAGTGAGAGTGTGCCTAGATCAGACAGTCTATACTCCATACTTTATATCAACACTCTCAGCCCTCCACTCTGCCGATCGTGCGACACAAGACAACAATCGCTTTAAGAAGTGTGAGGCATGGTCTTGAGTATCGCTAGTAAATTTATTAAATATTTGTTGGCTATTGCACGAAACTCATAACTTTACGATACTCTATTGCTTATACTTTAAACGTTACGAAACTAGGCCACTGCTTTAGTTGACGTGTTTATTAACAAATTTCTATGTGAAGTTGACAGCTGCCAGTCTGAGTCGCTTGTTGTCAGTAATGGATACTGTGAGTTATTTCCCATCAATATATATAATGATTTGAATTTACTCTTTAATACCTCAAACAGTATTCTATTTACTGATGTTACCTCAGTGAACATATACTATATCATCTTAACTTATTAACCCTTTAAGGGTTTATCATATTGAAGAAATATTCTTGGTAAACGAATCAATAAATTTTATTTGGTGAGCAGATTCCTTTCTTACAAATTTCATTATCTGCACATTTCTTTTCAACACACAAGTCAACGCAGCTGCCATTCACACAGGACCAATTTTCAGGGCACTCAGAATTTGCTGTACATTTTTTACCTTGATTTGTTTAGTATCCGCACTGCCCATATTTGCAACCTGCACATTTCATCAAGATACACCTGTCGAAACATTTGCCATTAGAACAGGTCTGCCAGTTGAATGGGCATGGGGTCTTGGGGCATGTTGGTTGAACAATTTTAAGGCATTGACCTTTTTTGCACTCGAAACCTGGTTTGCAGTCGATCAATATGCACCGATCGACACATTTGTTCTGGTCGCATACTTGCCAACTTTCACACTCAGAATCTTTACTGCACTTCGGCACACAAGTATTATCTGAGCAGATTTATTTTGACTCACAAATTTGAGGAGCTTTTGCGCATGGTTGACTAAAATATTGAACGACAGTTTTATTTTTACATGCGTCGCACTCTTCGGGGAAATTAATTCTATCTCCTTTTGCTGTTACTCCGCAATATCTTGGCTCGGGTTCAACAAAATAGTACCTTGTTGGACAAGTTTTCTCATTAGGGCGAGGTTAAGAGCATTTTTTTGGTTGAGCTGATGTCGATGGACACACTGCAACAGGTTCAACAGGCCTTGGTCCACATTGACCTTATTTGCATGGGCCTGCACATCTCATTGTGGCGCATCTGTCTTGACAAATATTTTATAAGCAAAATTGCCATTTGAAAGGGCAATCAGTATCTTTTTTGCAAGTTGGAACAACATCAACACAGCCTCCCTTTTTGCATTATTTTCCTTTCGCACATTTAATAAAGATACAATTGTCTACACACTTTCCATTTTGACAAGTTTCATAGGACTGACACTTCGCAGCTGTGCATTTATCTGGTCTTACACACTGTCCATAGGAACAAATTTAATCAATATTGCAAGTAGCTTCACCGCATTTAACACTCTTTTTGAGACACTTCCCACTTGAACAATATTCGTTAGTCTTGCACTCTTTGTCATTAAAGCAGTAATCAAGTCCATAACACTGTCCTTTTCTGCATTTGGAAGGAGCTAGGCAAGTTGTGACAGCACATAAATCAAGACAGACTCCGTTTTGGCAGCTGTAGTCATTATTGGTGCATTATGAGTCATCCTTACAAGGAGCAGGCCATTAAGCTTAACAAATCCCTTTGCTAACACCAATCCATTCAGTATCAGGGTATTTTCCACAGGCTTCACATTAGTAAGTTGTGCTAATTTTAGTACCATCAGCTTTAAATGCACAGAATGTTGGATTGATGACCGCAGCAAATAGGAGATCTTTGCATTTTGCGAATTCCGGGTCTGCACATGATCTGATGCATCCTCGTTAAGCTGTGTACACTTGATTAACAGGACACTATGGGATTACTGGCCTATCTTGGTCGCATATTCCCGCACTAACTCCAATCCATTCAGTATCAGGGTATAGTCCACAAGCCTAACATTAATAAGTAAAACTTTGGCTTGTTCCATCCTTCTTAAAAGCACACAGACTTGGATTGTAAATTGCAGGGAACACTTTGTCTTTACAGGTTTTGAAGTCAGGATGAGCACATGATTTCACACATCCCCTTGCTGTAAATACCTGATTCTATGGACATTTTGGTACAGTTGGCTTGGGTTCAACTATAACAACAGGTGGGTTGGGAAGAGCAGCCGTTTCCTCACAATTTCCCTTAGCAACGCCTAAAACTTCATAGTTTTTGCAAGCTTGACAGTCAAAAGTATAGCTTTTCCATGAGCCATCCTTGAAATAAGCACAGAACTTAGGATCCCACAAGGTAATAAATAAATCACCGCAGTTCTTGAAATCAGAACTTTTGCATGATTTGATACAGCCTCTTTCTTTTGTGTAAATTTGATCACTAAGGCACTTGCTGTCTTGGATAGGCAAAATAGTGCAGCTTGAAAGCACAATTACTGCGAAAATGAGCGTAATGTTGTTGAATGACAGCATTTGATATTATTATAGAGTACTAAAATTCAGTAAATATAAACGATTTAATTTATTACAGTTTAGCTTATTCGACGATAATTCCTGTTATTGTTATTGATTAAGAATATATACACAATTCATAATTTATGATAGTACTCTTCCAATACACTCCATTTGTTACCTTCACTCCATAATCACCTTGGAATGAGAGCTTATAAATTTTTAAGTTGTTTCCGTCCTGTAACAATAAGATATTCCATTTTGCCGAGATCTTCCACATTGCGATATTTATCATAGTCAGATTTCACCTGTGCTACTATTTATGATCGAGTAGTGCTGTCCGGAATTTTAGTCGCCAGTTTTAGAAATTATCGGTACAGGGTTAGCGATTGGTGAGAAAGCATGAAGTATTTTATGCCTTTCATGCTGTATATCTGATATATTATTAATATAGTAAAATATAAATATGAATTCATTAATTACCTGACAGTGTCCATCTATTACTTTCAACAGCTGAAGACACCGGCAAATATGAAACTCTTTCAGTCTCATCACTCTTGATTGCAGCTTAAGGTTATGGTACCTTTTTCTTTTTCTTTTCTTAACCCTGAGAGTACATGTATTTCATCTCATTTTATTTCTTCATGTTCATATTGGTGCTTTCTTTTATGATTTAGGAAAATCGTGAGTCTTTTGATGATCGTGAACTCTCAGAGTACTCTCCATATTTTAAGTTTTGGAATAAAGATTTATCGTATGTGTAGTTACTCTTACTCTTCTATACTGTGAGATTGGCCATCATTTACTGTTAATTTTAATAATAATTTTTCTGTGCATCATAGAATCTCCCTACCCATAAATCTTATAATTCGCCTCTTCTATTGGCAAAAAGTACAAGCAAAACCATCGAAATGGGCACAGTGAAGACATCATAAGGCAATGGCACGTTAACAGAACTGCCGACAACAAACCAGACAATTGAAAATATTCCATAACAGATTAAAAAAGTAGGACAATATATCAATGATGACCTGTTAATATCGAATCGATGTAAATAGGCGAGTAGCATACCTGGGTATAACATCGAGACTAGGAAGTACCACGAACAACGCTGGTTTGGAATGCGGGTCCATATTGGCGCCATTAAGAATAAGGGATTGCTGAAGAAATTTAATTGCACTATTATTTGCATCTGAGTGTACAATACTACGAACACTATACTCAACACTAATGAACAAGCTAATGTAATAAGAGCTATTTTGAGAGATCCGAATTTTATTATTTTGATAAGAGCGAAGTAAATGAACACAAAGATAATGTCAGAGACTACAGAATTAGAATTACTGAATAGCCAGCCAGTAAATGCACCAGCTCCAACAAGAAGTCCAATAATATCCATGATTCTTAGATTAAATTTGCCTTTGTAGCATGCAAATTTGACCCATCTTTTCCTGAAGCAGTAGAAAAACTAGCACCAGCATATCATGATACATGGCACACCGATCACAAAAGACAGTACAACGCATGTATAATTAATAATCTGCTCAGTGTAGGGTACATCCTTACAGATTAGTATATATTTGAGAGTGTCTATCAAGTTTAATGTTATTATTACTGGGTAATTTATATAGAATGTGGGATTACCGAATGATTTTGCTTACTGGAATCTCGCTGATACGAATATCATGAATATTGAGAATACTACTATTGCAAGTGCACCCCATGCGATATGACTGAGTGGACTATTGTAGTACATATCATAGTCACATATATAGTTAAACCAGAACTAAGTTATCAGTCCATTATTAGCGTTGTATACTCTGCCGATGACTATATTGGCCTGTTTGGGATTGGCTTAGCACTAGCTAATGACTCCCACTACACATATATTGCCTGATTATGCACTATATTCACATGTAGTAGTATTCTGGGTAACAGGCGGACTGGAATAATAAGTACTGACCTGCACATTGAGTTATTGCTGATAATTATTCAACACAATTGAAAAAGATGTACCATTTTGATGCTCCCAAATTTATTGTTTCAGTGTAAATAATTACAAATTTGAACAAGACAACGAATTTTGTACTGGCATGAATGCATTTACTATTGAGTTATTGTATATTGTTGTGCTATTTATTATTGTCGAGTTTGGTAATACCAACTACTTTGAGAATATTTATGTCTAGTATATCAACTCAATTGTGAAGAAGGGCATTTGCTGTACAGATTAGGCATTTTCAAGAAACTGTTGAGATAGTTGCAGAGATAGAGTGATAAATGTGAGAATTATTGCTAATAAGAATAGGCTTGCATTGTTGCAAGGCATTATTAATAATAAGTTCTACAACCCAAAATATATCATTAGACAGTTAGAACACACTATATTTTATAATATTATTATATTAAATGTGACTGCAAAAATACAAGGGTAAAGTATCATTATTTGCTGAGAGTCTTAAGTATGTTATCATTGAACATGATCTGATCCAGCAAGTGCCAGTACCCGATAAACCCAGGCCCCAGTATTTCCAGCATTGCAGCCTTATTGCAACCGTTATTGACTGCATTGTAAGCTCGGATGTACTTACTAGTGCCCATGCCAGTCTCACAGATGTGTTTTAACACTTTTATTTGGTCTAGGATTTTATAGTAACTTTTGTTGTAATTTTATGGAGCCTGTTCTTACTCCTCAAAATTAAATTTAGTGACTGTTAACTCGTGCAGGTCTTCATCAGACTATTATTGAATAATCTATTCGTTTATTGAACTGCCATCGCTTTAATTAGGTTCATCTGACATTGAATAGTCTTCTTGCATACGGAAACGTCGTATATTTTACTGCTGCTGTATTTTCTATTGATTAAGTTGACTCTTTATTACCTGATCATGTAGGTTTCGCCTATCTTCTAGTGTCTTATTAGCTACTTCTCTCTATTGCATTTTCTTTTTATTATGGTCCACAAATGCATCCCTTTCGTCCTTAAGCTCGTAAGCCAAATTTAATGCTTTTGATGAAGAAGAACTAGTATCCTGATTTTTTCTAATATTTTTCTATAGTGAAAGTGAATCTCTCTCTAATAAACTTTTTCTTTTTTCATGAAATTCCTTTTTAAATTAAGCTTATTAATCTTCTCCCCTACGTGATAGTATATTGCGAGTCCATCTTCTCTCCAAATCTTTCGAGCTAGGATATTTTTTCAACAGATCCTCTTAACTACCGGCCCCACTGACAGTATTGCCATTATTGCCAATCTGAATCCCAAGTGCAATAGCTTGCTCCCTCAAGGTATCCAAATATATGTCATCGTTATCACTCACTGTGTTCACTCTGTTGAACATGTCTGTCATGTATTTTTATGCTCTCTTTTTTATGAACGGCTTGTTTATTATGTCAATTATTGTCGGCCTGTCTTGGGGTTTCACTGCCAACATTGATATCACTAAATCACGTAACTGCTTTGAATATGTTGGCGTGATTGACGGATATGACCCTTTCATTATTTTTACTGCTAAACCATTATAGCTTTGGGCTTAGAATGGTAGTCTCAAATTGCACATCTAATATATGATGACTCCAAATGACCAAATATCGCTAAATTATACACAAAATACCATTTATAGGAGTATGATTTGTACTTGAAGATTTCTGGAGCCATATAGAAAGGAGTGCCGATGCAAGTACTCGCTAAATCTTGTGCGCTGTCTAATACTTTCGCAATACCAAAATCACCCAGTCTCACTTTTTCGACTTTCTCTTATTTGCCTTTATCATCCTTGCCTTTCTCGTCTCGCTTAAGAAATAAGTTTTGACTTTTCAGATCTCGATGTAAAATTTTCTGATTATGCAAGTAGTGAATAGCGAGAGCCTACATTATTCAATATGTACTGTTTGACTGATCCAGTCGAGAATCTGTGACTATTTGAAACTCTCACCTTTTTCCTTAGTGGAAATTATACGTTTGTACATGTCACCCGCCTAGCAGTATATCATGACGATGCACAGATTGCCTTATTTATCAGTGAATGAATCCTTATAACTGACGATATTCGGATGCCGTAGTTTCTGCAGAAGCTTTAATTAATTCTCTATATTTTATCTTTACTTTTCTTCGAGCTCCATCATTCTCAACTTTTTGACTACGTAATACTTGTCCTCGCTTTTGTGCCTGCATAGGAACACTTGCCCGAAGGATCTACGATTATGGAACAATTACCCGATGCCGATTAGTTTTCCGAATTCATATAACTACATAACTTTTATATACTGCCATTATATATATATATGCTCAACAGAACATCAGTTACACAGCCTATAAACAATGCACTAAAATCATAAATTGAATTTTAAACAACAAACTGCGAATATATATGATCAGAAAAGAATGCTAAAATGGGATAAAGCATTCCCCTTGAAGTTGAAGTACGGCAGCGGGTATATATTGTTGTTACTCGGACAAAATATCTATTTTGTTGGGTATCGAGGGAACATCTCACCCAATTCGTTGTTTATCGATAACTTGTCTTAATCTGTTTCATGTGAGCTCAGAATATTCTGAATTGACACTCGTTCTTTCTCTTCACTTTGCTCGACTGTTTGGGATTGAATTGGTCGATCACTATGCACTACGATCTCATATTCATTCTATTTCTATGATTTGAACACATGACAAGTGTTTTCGTGCATTTTCTTATCTGAGGTCATTTTGTAGCTCTTGATTTTCACATCGTCTGTTAAAATTCTACAGAGAGAACTTGTATTATTTTTGATTCTATGCTTCATTGACACATCAGATTTGTCGTTAAAGTGATCATTTGCCATATCTGCGTCCTCTTATGATTCTTATTAGTTCTTTCTTTTCTTTTTCTATGGTTTACGCTTAATCTCAGATAATAGATCCCTATATTAATTGAGAAATTACTTATTATTTTTACGGAAGCATTCATGTCGGAAATGGCTTTCATAGTTGGCCTATCGAATTTTGTGAAAATTGTACATGTTAAGCTGTCTTACAATAAAGGTACTTGGCGTACAAAAGATGAATAATTGGAGTGCTTAAAATAGCGAGGGAGTATTTATTTTGAAAATTCCTCTTACTTGATGACCACAAAGCCAATACCTGACTGTGACCATTTTATAGCATAAGCATTCTAAGGTTACTGAGTTTGAGTGATGATTACTTCTAGAATCTAATAGGTTTTCTTCAAGAAACTGGAGACTGATCTATTCTTTCGTTTGGGGATGAGCTATTCGGTTGGCATTTACTAAATTTCTAATACAACAATATGTTCTATTTCCAATAAGTCTAATTTCAGATCCAAAATCAAATATGCTTACATGTAAACAAATATAATTTCCTTGCAGCTTAATCAATTTCTTTTGTGGATAATTTTAGCAAAATTATTCTCTTTTTTAAATCATATTAATCAAATATTTGTCTTATAAGACTGTATTTTATTTTGAAAAGTTAATATAAAGATCGGAAGAGCA
>APMI01009404.1_pt1 | contig 12728 bp, 10 predicted proteins | sample 667938 | NCBI WGS metagenome assembly APMI01 (sample SAMN01084076, study PRJNA167559) | wastewater metagenome | biome: Wastewater | place: Denmark: Ejby Moelle, Odense | collected 2011-11-28 | reverse complement strand
CTCCTCCGCTCGCTGGGGGATGGGCAGGAGCACCTTGAGCAAGAACCGGTCGAGTTGGGCCTCCGGTAGCGGATAGGTGCCCTCGTACTCGACGGGGTTCTGCGTCGCCGCGACGAGGAAGGGCACGGGCAGCGGGCGTGGACGGCCCTCGACGGAGACCTGGCGCTCCTCCATGGCCTCCAACAGGGAGGCCTGCGTTTTGGGAGGCGTGCGGTTGATCTCGTCGGCGAGCAACAGATTGGTGAAGACGGGGCCTTCGCGGAAGGAGAACTGCGACGTCGCCGAGTCGTAGATCAGCGACCCGGTGACGTCACCGGGCATCAGGTCCGGCGTGAACTGCACCCGCTTCGTGTCGATGGCCAACGCCTGGGCCACCGCGCGCACGAGCAGGGTCTTGGCCACCCCAGGCACGCCCTCGAGCAAGATGTGTCCGCGGACAAGAAGGCAGATGAGGATGCCGGTCACGGCGGCGTCCTGCCCGACAACCGCCTTGGCGACCTCGCCGCGCACCGCCAACAGCGCCGCGCGGGCGCGTTCGGACTGCGGATCGGCAGGCGGGGGGGGGGGGGGGGCGGGGCCCGCCTTGTCGCTCATGTCGGACGGATCTCCTTCTCCAGTGACGCTAGCGCGGCAGCCAACCGCAGCAGGTCGGTGTCGTTGACGGGAGCGGGCCCGGCGAGCAACATCCGGACGGCGTCCAGGGGCCGTCCGGTGGCCTCGGAAACCGCCTGGAATAGGGGCTCGTCGGGTGTTGCCGAAGGCAGGGCCAACCCGGCCCGCAGCCGGCGAGCACTCGCCTGACGCAACACGGCGGCCACGCGGTTGGTGTCGCGGGCTCGTCGGTAGATGCGTCCGCGGCTCTCCGTCGTCTCGATCGCCCGGACGACGACGGGCAACGGCTCGACGACGAGCCGACCCAGGCGCCGCGCCCGCCAGAGGACCACCGCGCCCACGGCGAAGCAGCACAGCAGGACCATCGGGCCGAGCCACTCGGGCCACAACCGGTCGGCCGCGTCTCGGGACGTCGACGGTACGTCCCGCAGGTCAGGCATGTACCAGACGAGCCGGGAACCCTGCCCGAGCGTGCGGATCATCACCGCGGCGTTGTCCTCCTGCGCGATCCGATCGTTGGCGACGAGGTCGCTGCTGCCGACGAGGACGAGCGGCGCCACGCCAGACCCGGCGGGCAGGGTCAGGTGCACGGCATACCCGTCGTTGACGAAGCACCCGCCGGTATTGCTCGGGTGCTGGTATTCCGACTGCGAGCGCGACAGCCGCTCGCCGGGGTGGACGAACGGAGTGTTGCAGTCGCTGACCAGGGCATCGGACAGGTGGGCGACATCGCGCATCGCGACGTTGGGAGCCAGCTGCCGGACGACGCGGCGCTCAGGGCTGACGAGCACGAGTCGCCCGGCGAGGTGGGTTGTCCGGGCCATCGACGTGATCGTCGCCTCGCGCAACTCTGCGCTCGCCGTGACGAGCACCGTGGTGTCCGCGTCGATGGGCGCGCGGCCCAGTTCGCTTTCGCCGTGGGCGACGGTCACGGGAATCCCGTGGCTGGCGAGGACCCGGGCCAGGGCCTGCGAGCCGTTGTACGTCGGGTTGTCCGGGTCGTAGGGCGTCGTGCTGGCCGGTGCCTTGCCGCCCCACGTGACGAAGAGAGCGGCGAGCAGGAGCACCCCGAGGACTCCGGCGACGGCCAGCAGGCGACGCCGCCGAGGGGTGGGCGGGTGGTGGGCGGGCTCGGCGTCGGCACCCAGGTCCGCGGTGGCCAGTTCGCCGTCGCGCCACACGTCGTCCGTCACGAGCGATCCTCGAACGCGGCGAGCACGACGGATTCACCGGGGGCCGGCGTCGCACCGACCCGGGCCTCGGGGGTGAGCCGGTCTGGCAGGCGTGGCTTGGTGTCCACCAGGGCGTCCGCGGTGTCGCGGACCGCCTCGGCGTCAACTCGGGACGCGGCATACCGGCCGTAGCGGACTGCGTCGAACAGGTCCATGGAGCGGGCCACCGGGGCAGCGTGCTCGGGGAAGACGACGGTGAGTTGTTGACCGATCTCGTGGGCGGTGAGCGACGGAGCATCGGTGAGCAGGGTCCGGTCGGCGCTCTCGCGAGCCATCGCCCGGGTGTAGTGGACGACCGCCTCGGCGTAGCGACCCTCCCGCAACGCCGCGGCCCCGCGATCACGGAACTGCGTCGAGGTCAGCGTCGAGTCTCCCAGGACGGCCTCGGTCTCCGCGGCCGTGCGCCGCTCGGCCCGCAGTTTGGTCAACAACCACCCGAGGACCCCCACGATGACGAGGGCGATCAAGGCGACGACGATGGGCGGCACGCCGATGTCGGGGCTATCCGGCTGTTGCGGTTGGAGCCGGGCGAACTGCTCGCCCAGCCATCGCATGATGCGCTCGAAAATCGAACGCCCGTCGTGGTAGTCGTCCTTGCCCAACTCCTCGAGCACCCATTGGCGGGCCTGCGGGCCGCTGGGGTCGATGCCGAACCTCATGAGCCTGCTCCGGTGCGACTGGTCGCGCGGCGGAGCAGGACGAGGTCGAGACCTTCCTTACGCATCCGGGCGTCGACGTACTGGAGGATGACGGTGCTCGCGAGGAAGGGCGTGACGATCACGGCGGAGCCCAAGGTCGACAGGGTCGTGACGAGCTGGTTGGCGCCCGGGCGCATCTGGTACGGCAGGTTGAGCAGGTTGACGATCAGCGACCCGACGAGGGCCAGCGGCAACTGCAGGACGAAGAACAGCAGGGTGCCCAACGCTCCAGCGAGCAGGGTGACGAACAGGATCGACCAGTAGCGTCCCTGCGAGAGGCGCCAGGCCCGGCGGACGGCAGCGCGGACACCGAGGCCTTCGAGCATCAGGGCCGGGGGCGTGAGGATGACCTTGGGCAGCAGCCAGGTCACCGTCACGGCGACGATCCCGCCGAGCATGAGCAGGCTGAAGACGACGGTCGCGTCCGATCCGCGCGAGGCCAAGGCCAGTCCGAAGACGAACACGACCCACGGGACGGTGAGCACGGCGCACGGGACCAGCGCCGCGGCCACTATCGCCAGCAGCCGACGGCCGACGGCGCGCCGTGCCTCGGTGAACTCGACGCGACGGCCGAGGATCGCTTCGCCGACGGCGAGGGCGAGGACGCCGGTGAGGGCGAAGCTCGCGTATGCCGTGCCGGCCAGTAACAGCAGCGTCCCGGCTGTCTGAGGATTGACCACGGCGCTCGCTCCGCTGCGCTGGAACCATGTCCCGGACAGGACGAGGATCCCGACCAGGACCGCGGGCACGAGCGCGGCGGCGTTGGTCAGCGCGGACAACCCGAGGACCGTGCCGGGGTTACGCCGGGTGTGTTTCGTCGCCGCGTCGAACACGTCCCCCACACCGAGCGGCTTGAGGGGGATGATGCCGGGCCGATGCGAGGCGGTCACGGCATACCGGCGGGCGGCCGTCCGCCCGCTGGGGGAGCCCAGTCCGCCCGGCGGGAGGTAGGACGGCGGGCGGCGTGGCGGTTCGGTCGTCGACGGCCCCGGCGCCGGGCCGAACGCACTCACCGGTGGCCCCCACTGTCGGCCCGTCCCCGCACGCGCCCACCCCTGTCTCGTCCGCACGGCTGTACTCCGAAACGTACCAGCAGGGTTCGGCGGACGCCGGTCGCACGGCGTGCCCAAGCCACCGAGGCGACCCGCACACTGCGGTCCTCGACCCCCAAGGCGGTCATTGACCCTTGGGGTGCCAGACCGTCTTCGTTTCGAGGAACGCGGCCAACCGGGCCAGCCCGGGTTCGGCGCGCCAGTCCGGCTCCACCGCCTCGGGGCCGGTGCCGCCCGGACGAAGCACCCGCTTGAGGGTGTCGGCGGCGGCGGCCTCCAAGGCCCCCCACTCCACGTCGGCCGCGCCTGCGGCTCCCGAGAGGTCCAGCCCGTTGACGTCTCGGTGGCTGGCCAGCCAGGGCGCCACCTCGGCGGTCGTGCCGGTGAGGACGTTGACGACCCCGCCCGGCACGTCGGCCGTCGCGAGGACCTCGGCGAGGGTCACGGCGGGCAGGGGTCGCTGCTGGCTGGCGAGCACAACACACGTGTTGCCGCCGACGAGGACGGGCCCGAGCACGCTGGTCAGGCCCAAGAGTGCGGACCGTTGCGGCGCGAGGACGGCGACGACGCCGGTGGGTTCGGGCACCGAGACGTCGAAGAACGGCCCGGCGACCGGGTTGAGCCCGCCGAGCACCTGGGCGAGCTTGTCGGACCACCCGGCATACCAGACCCAGCGGTCGATGCTCGCCTCGACGGAGGCCCGAGCCCGCGCGGGGGTGAGCCCCTCGGCCGCGGCGACCTCGTCGGCGAGTTGCCCGGCCCGCCCCTGGAGGATCTCGGCGACGCGGTAGAGGACCTGACCCCGGTTGTATGCCGTGGCCCCCGACCAGCCGGGGAAGGCGGCCCGGGCCGCGACGACCGCGTCGCGGGCGTCCTTGCGCGAGGCCTGGGCGGCATTGGCGAGGAAGGCGCCGGGGCGGCCACCACGCCCGGGTGCGGCGTACACGGCATACGAGCGGCCGGACTCGCTGCGCGGGAACGCTCCGCCGATGGAGAGCTTGGCGGTCCTGCGGATCTCGACGTGGGCGCTCACCACGCGGCTCCCGTCGTGAGGTATCCGGCCAGGCCGTGCCGCCCGCCCTCGCGGCCGTAGCCGGACTCCTTGTAGCCGCCGAACGGCGACGTCGGGTCGAACTGGTTGAAGGTGTTGGCCCAGACCACCCCGGCGCGCAGCCGGTCGGCCATCCAGAGGATCCGTGAGCCCTTCTCGGTCCACACCCCGGCGGACAGGCCGTACGGGGTGTTGTTCGCCTTGGCGACGGCCTCGGCCGGGGTGCGGAACGTCAGCACCGACAGGACCGGGCCGAAGATCTCCTCCTGGGCGATCCGGTGCGTCTGGGCGACCCCGGTGAACATTGTCGGCGGGAACCAGTACCCGCGGTCGGGCAGCGTGGTCGGCGGCGACCACCGTTGGGCACCCTCGGCCTCCCCGGCGGCGCTCAGCGCGCGGACCCGCTCGAGCTGGACCGCCGAGTTGATCGCCCCGAGATCGGTGTTCTTGTCCATCGGGTCGCCCACCCGGATCCGAGCGAGGCGGCGTTGCAGGCGCCGGACGAGCTCGTCGTGGATGGACTCCTGGACGAGCAGCCGCGAACCGGCGCAGCAGACGTGACCCTGGTTGAAGTAGATCCCGTTGACGATCCCCTCGACGGTCTCGTCGAGCGGCGCGTCGTCGAAGACGATGTTCGCCGCCTTGCCACCAAGTTCGAGGGTCGCGCGTTTGCGGGTGCCGGCGACGGCGCGCGCGATGAGCCGGCCCACCTCGGTCGAGCCGGTGAACGCGACCTTGTCGACGTCCGGGTGCTCGACGAGGGCCCGGCCGGTCGGCCCGGCTCCGGTGACGATGTTGACCACCCCGGACGGCAGGTCGGCCTGTTGGCAGATCTGGGCGAACACCAACGCGGTGAGCGGCGTCGTCTCGGCCGGCTTGAGGACGACGGTGTTTCCGCAGGCCAGGGCGGGGGCGATCTTCCACGCGAGCATGAGCAACGGGAAGTTCCACGGGATGACCTGGCCGACCACCCCGACCGGCCTCGGGTCGGGCCCGTACCCGGCGTACCCGAGCTTGTCGGCCCACCCCGCGTGGTAGAAGAAGTGCGCCGCGGCGAGAGGGATATCGACGTCGCGGCTTTCCTTGATGGGCTTGCCGTTGTCGAGGGTCTCCACGACGGCGAGCTCGCGGGAGCGTTCCTGCATGAGCCGGGCGATGCGGAAGAGGTACTTGCCGCGGTCGCGCCCGGACATCCGACCCCAGACCCCGCGGTATGCCGCGCGCGCGGCCGTCACCGCGCGGTCGACATCGGCCGGGCTGGCCTCGCTCACCTGGGCGAGGACCTGCTCGGTGGCCGGGTCGACGGTGGGAAAGGATCCGCCCGTACCGGCGACGAACCGCCCCCCGACGAACAGGCCGTAGGACGGCCGCAGGTCCACGACGGCCCGGGACTCGGGCGCCGGCGCATAGTCGAAGGTGGGCATCCTCGTCCTAGTCGATCGTCACGTAGTCGGGACCGGAGTACGCGCCGATGCGCAGGCGCTGGCGTTGCAGGACGAGGTCCCCGAGCAGGCTCGAGGCGCCGAACCGGAACCCGTCGGGGGTCAGCCACTCCGGGCCGGCTACCTCGTCGACGAGGACGAGGTAGCGCAGGGCCTCCTTCGTTGTGCGGATGCCGCCGGCGGCCTTGACGCCGATGCGCGTGCCGGTGAGCTCGTGCCAGTCGCGCACGGCGTGGAGCATGACGAGGGTGACCGGCAGGGTGGCCGCCGGCGAGATCTTGCCGGTCGAGGTCTTGACGACGTCGGCGCCGCCGAGCATGGCCAGCCACGAAGCCCGACGGACGTTGTCGTACGTGGCCAGTTCGCCGGTCTCGAGGATGACCTTGAGGTGGGCCGTGCCGCACGCGGCCTTGACCGCGGCGATCTCGTCGAAGACCTGCAGGTACCCACCGGCCAGGAAGGCCCCGCGGTCGATGACCATGTCGATCTCGTCGGCCCCCGCGGCGACCGCCGCCCGGGTGTCGGCGAGTTTGACCGGCATACCAGCTCGTCCGGAGGGGAAGGCCGTCGCGACCGCCGCGACGCGAACTCCGCTGTCGCCCAAAGCCGCTCGGGCTACCCCGACGAGGTCTCCGTAGACGCAGACCGCCGCGGTCCGAGGGGTGCCCGGGTCGGTCGGGTCGGGCACGAGGGCCTTCGCGCACAGCGAGTGGACCTTGCCCGGGGTGTCGGACCCCTCCAGCGTCGTGAGGTCGATCATCGAGATCGCCGTGTCGATGGCCCAGGCCTTGGCCGGGCCCTTGATCGAGCGCGTTGCCAGCCCAGCGGCGCGGGCCTCGACGCCCACCTGGTCGACCCCGGGCAGCCCGTGCACCCACCGGGTGAGGGCGGCATTGGTCAGCCTCGGGGCCCCGAGCAGGGCGCGGGCCCGGGCCGTGGCGTCGGTCGCGACGGCGATGGTCACCGCTGGAGTGTACGGCGCCGTCGTCCCGGGGCGCGGTCGGAAGCCACGTCGTCACGAAGCCGGTCCGCTCGCATGTGATGATGAAGCGGTGCCACTGGGGATACCTGACGACGCGACCGTCGTCCGCCAACGGGGGTCGGTCCTGCTCGGAGTCTGCGCGATTCTCGCCTGCGCCACCGCCCTGATCGCCTCGTGGGGGTCGCTGCGGTTGGGCGTCGCGTCCGGTGTGGTGGGGGCTGCCACCCTCTCGTTCGTCCTGCTCGTGCGACCGAGCCTCGTCATTCACCCCGGTGGGGTCATCGTCAACAACCCGGCCCGTCAGGTGTCCATCCCGTGGTCGCGGGTCGAAGACTGCTGGGACAGGTGGAACCTGCAGATCTCCGACGGCCGCAGCGTGGTCACGGTGTGGGCGATTTCCTCGCATCGTGACCGGCGAACGCAGGGAACGGTGACCGGTCCGTTCGGCGGGCGCGGCGGGAAGGGCTTTCCCGAGTTGGAGGGTCCGCGACCCGAGCGCACCACCGCCTCGTCGGTGGCGCGCACGGTCGAGGCGGCCCGCGACAGATGGGCCCAACGCGTCGCGGACGGCCAGGCACTCGCACCGGCCGAGGCGGCCGTCGTGCGGCGCTGGGATTACCTCGACCTCGTGTTGGTCCTCGCGCCGATTGCCGGGATGGTCGTAGCGGCCCTGAGCTGACCGGGGCCCTGGGCCGTAGCGCACAAGGGACCTGCCGAGCGCACCGGGCGAAGCCCGCCGGCCGGCTCGGCTCAGACTCGCCGCCGCACCGACGGCAGCCACCAGTTCCACCGGCCGAGCAACCGCATCGCTGCCGGGACGAGCAGCCCCCGCACGACGGTGGCGTCGAGCAGCACCGCGACGAGCATGCCCAAGCCGATCATCTTGGCGATGACGATGCCCGAGGAGACGAAGGCGCCGATGACGACGCCGAGCAGCAGCGCCGCCCCGGTGATGATCCGGCCGGTCCGCGCCAGGCCATGGGCGACGGCGAGGGTGTTGTCCCCGGTGCGGTCCCATTCCTCCTTGACCCTGGACAGCAGGAACACCTCGTAGTCCATCGACAGCCCGAAGAGGATGGCGGCCATGATGATCGGCGTGCTCACTTCGAGGTAGCCCGGCGGGTCGAAGCCGAGCAGCCCGGACAGGTGCCCCTCCTGGAAGACCCATGTGACGACACCGTACGACGCGGTGATCGACACGAGGGTGGTGACGATCGCCTTGAGCGGCAACAGGATTGACCGGAACGCCGCGCCGAGCAGCAGGAACATCGACCCGGCGACCGCGGCGAGCATCCAGGGCAGCCGTTGGCCCACGAGGTGGAGTTGGTCGACGGTGAGGGCGCTGGGCCCGCCGAGGTATGCCGCGCCGGCGCCGGTCACGGGAACGGCGCGCAAGGAACGGACCATCTGCTGCGACGATTCGCTCTGGGCAGTTCCCGCCCACGTGAGGGACGCGAACGTCACGCCGCTGGTCGGGTTGGTCCCGAGCACCGTGACCCGGGTGACGCCCGGGACGGTGGCCAGGGCGCCCAGATAGTCGGTGGTCGACGCGGGTGTGGCGCCCTCGACCATGACGTAACCCCAGGTCTGGGTACCACCGAAGTGCTGCGCATAGGCCTGTTGGGCGACCCGGCTGGGCGCGTCGGCGGGCAACAGTTGCTCGTCCGCGGATCCCCAGCGCACTCCGAGGAACGGTGCAGCGAGCGCGAGCAGGAGCGTCGAGACCGCGATGAGGTAGCTCCACGGCCTGCGCATGACCCGGTAGGCGACGCGGGACCAGAACCCGTCGTTGTCGGCCGCCGTTCCCACGATGGCGTGGCGGGCGGTCCAGGGCAGTCGCCAGGCGTCGACCCGGTGGCTGAGCAGGACCAGGACGGCCGGGAGCAGGGTGACCGCCGCGACCATGGCCCCGAGCACCGCCGGGATGGCGCCGTAGGCGATGGAGTGGATGCCGACGAGCGGGAAGACGAGCAGGCCGGCCATCGACGTCGCGACCATGAACGCCGAGACGATGACGGTGCGTCCAGCAGTGGCCATCGTGGGTCCCATGGCGGCGACGGCCGCGGCCCGGCCCCGACGCCCGCCGAGCTCCTCTCGGAAACGGGTGACGACGAACAGGGTGTAGTCGATCGCGAGCCCGAGCCCGAGCAGCGAGACGACCATGAGCGCGTAGCTGGCCACGGTGGTGATTTCGGTGGCGACGCGCAGGGTGGCCAGCGCGACGACCACCGCGACCGCACCGACGAGGGAGGGCAGCAGCGCCGAAACGACCGAGCCGAAGACGAAGATACTGAGCAGGGCGACGGCCGGCAGTGCGAGCGCCTCCGCATGCGCGGAGTCACGGCTGAAACCCGATGTCAAGTCCTCGCCCATCGGGACGAGGCCGGCTAGGTCGGTGCGGATTCCCTTGGCCGACAACAGCGGCCGGACCTCTCGGTAGGCCGCGAAGACCTTGTCCACCTCGGCCGTCGGCAGCGAGACCCACACTTGCACAGCGTGTCCGTCCGGGCTGACCAGACCCATCGACGCGGGGGTGTCCAGGCCGTTGACGACCTTGGGGACGAGCCTCGGCGGCAGGCCGGCGACGACGGCCCGGACGGCGTCGCGGAACTGCGGGTCCGCAACGGTGAGCGTGTCGCTGGAGTAGACGACGGTGATGTCCGGGCTGGCGTCCCGGAAGTCACGCTGGAGCAGTTCGTAGCTGTGCCACGAGTCCGCCGACTCGTCGTAGTCGCCCTGGGTGCCGAGCCGGTCGACGACGTTGCCCCCGTATGCAGCGGCCCCGGCGAGGGCGACCAGCCAAAGGACGAGAACGATGCCGGCGTGCCGACCGACGAACCGCCCCCACCGCCCGAGCACGGTGCCCTCGGCGTCCCCGGTCATGGCTTCTCCACCTGTAGAAGTTCTCCGACTGGAGAAACCCTACACTGGTGGCGTGGCACCGGGGCGCGGCGAGCGAGCGGTCCCGGCCCGGCCCGGGAGGCCGAGGTCGGGGTCGGGCCGGTCCACCCGCGAACGCCTGCTCGGCGCGGCCTACGAGTTGCTGGGCGAGAAGGGCATGAGTGCGCTCACCCATCGCCAGGTCGAGGACCGTGCGGGCGCGTCCCACGGGTCCACGACCTACCACTTCGGCTCACGGGCCGGCCTCGTCGAGGCGCTCATCCACGACAACGTCGAACGCGATCATGCAGCGATGCGCCGAGTGGCCGCCGACCTCGCCGCTGACGCCTCCCTGGCGGGGGCCACCCAGATGACCCTCATGTGGGCCTGGACGCAGCGCCTCGTCGAGGCCCTGCTCGCGGATCGGCACCAGGCGATCTGTCGGTACGAGCTCTACCTGTATGCCGCACGCCGCCCGGCCGTCCAAGAGGTCCTCCGCGGGTATCGCAACCGGGTCGTCGCCGAGCAGGCCGCAGCGACGCGGGCTGCCGGCGTGCGCCATCCGGTCGCCGCGGCTCGGCTGCTGCTCGCGACCTTCGAGGGGATCTCATTGATGAACCTCTCGGTGCCGAACGCCGCCCAACAGGCCTGGGCGCCGACCTTCCTGCTTGCCGTCTCGATGGCTTCGATGAACCTTGTCGAGCCGCCCGGGGCACCGCACGACGAGGCCGCGGACATCGAGGCGCCGCTATTCGAGTGGCTCGATCCCGCAACGGGAATCGTTGCCCGACAACCTGATCCAGCGCGGCCGCCAAAGGCCGATCCGGTGTAGGGCGCAGACGCCGGGCTGTTGAGAGCCCTCGGTGGCACCCCCCCGACGAGTGGTCACATCTCGTAGACCTGATAGGTCGCGACGGTCTGGCCACCGGTGACCTCGTGCGTGCCGACGAGCCGGAACCCGGCGGCCTCGGTGGTATGCCGTCCGACGGCGTTCCACGACGCGACCGCGCACCGCAGGGTGCGCTCGCCGGCGACCTCGCGACCGTGCTCGACGACCGCCGTGGCGAAGGTGCGGCTCTCGCCCTGGCCGGAGCGTCCAGGGTCGATCCCCAGGGCGACGTCGAGGGTGCCGACCTTCGCCGGCAGCCCGAGCGGCCGGGCCTTCTCGCCGAAGCAGCAGTACCCGACGAGATGACCCACGTCGTCGCGCACCGCCCAGTACCCCTCGTCCGGCTGGGGCGCGACCAGCGAGTCCTCGACCGTCCACGGTCCGGGCGCCCGCCACATGGCGATGTCGAGCCCGTCCTCGATGCTCAGCGTGTCCACCCGCAGCGGCGGCACGATCTCTGGGGAACGCTGGTCCATGCTGATCTCCTTCGACGCCGTCGGCCGGGCCACCGAGCCTGGAACCCTCTCGACCCTGGCCCATTGTGCCCAACGCCGCGCTTGGCCGGGCGGGTCCGACGAGGTCCGGGCCTCAGATGTCCAGGCGGCGCTGGACATCCTCGCGCAGTCTGGCCAGCCGAGCGCTGGCGGTGACCCGTGCCACGGCCGGGTCGACGCCGGCGGGCACGGGTTCGATCACCTCGAGGTAGACCTTGAGCTTGGGCTCGGTGCCCGAGGGTCGCACGATCACCCGGGAGCGATCGGCGAGGTGATAGCGCAGGCCCTCGGTGGGGGGCAACCCGTCGACGCCGGCCGCGAGGTCGTCGGCCCGCGCCACGGGTATCCCCGCCAGGGTCGTGGGCGGGTCCGCCCGTAGCCGACCGAGCAGGTGCCCGATGAGGCCGAGATCCTCGACGCGGACCGAGAACGCGTCGGTGGCGTAGACCCCGAGTCGACTGGCGAGCTCGTCGAGCAGGTCGAGCAGCGTCCGGCCCTGAGCTCGCAGCCCGGCGGCGAGTTCGGCGACGAGCAATGCCGCCGAGATGCCGTCCTTGTCGCGCACCACGTCCGGCGCGACGCAGTAGCCCAAGGCCTCCTCGTACCCGTACGCCAGCCCTGGCACCCGGGCGATCCACTTGAACCCGGTGAGTGTTTCGACATGTCTGACCCCGGCCTCGGCGGACATCGCCCCCAGCACCCGAGAGGAGACGATCGAACTGGCGAGCAGGCCGCCGGCCGGGAGTCCGCGGGCGAGCACGTGAGCCCCGAGCAACGCTCCGACCTCGTCGCCGCGCAGCATCCGCCAGCCGCCGTCGGCGTCGACATCGGGGACGGCGATCGCGCATCGGTCGGCATCCGGGTCGCTCGCGACGACGAGGTCGGGCCCGACCTCCCGCGCCGCGGCGAGGGCGGCGTCCATCGCGCCGGGCTCCTCGGGGTTGGGAAAGGCGACCGTGAGGAAGTCGGGGTCCGGCTCGGCCTGACTCGGCACGGCATACGGGGTCGGGAAGCCGGCCCGTTCGAACGCGAGCCGCAGGATGCGCGACCCCACCCCGTGCAGGGCGGTGTGCACGATCGACACGTCGCGCGGGCCGCCCGGGGCGAGCAGGCTCGCGACTGCGTCGAGGTATGCCGTCTCGACCTCGTCGCCGAGGACCTGCCACCCCTGTTCGGCCCGGGGCACGGTCGAGATCCTGCCGACCTTCGCGATGTGCGCGGCGATCTGCGCGTCGGTCGGGGGCGCGATCTGGGCGCCGTCGCCGAGGTACACCTTGTACCCGTTGTCCTGCGCCGGATTGTGGCTCGCCGTGACGACAACCCCGGCGTCGGCGCCGAGGTGGCGGATGGCGAAGGCGAGCACCGGCGTCGGCAGCGGGCGCGGCAGCACGGCGAG
>APMI01031597.1_pt1 | contig 12740 bp, 12 predicted proteins | sample 667938 | NCBI WGS metagenome assembly APMI01 (sample SAMN01084076, study PRJNA167559) | wastewater metagenome | biome: Wastewater | place: Denmark: Ejby Moelle, Odense | collected 2011-11-28 | reverse complement strand
AAGGGCGGCGCCTATTGCTCGACGAACCTGCGCGTCCTCTTCGACGAAAGCGGCCACCGCACCAAGGTTCGCCACTGCGACGACCGCAACCACATCGAAATCGATTGATCGCAACAGCATTGCCAAAAAAGGGGCCCGGCCAAAAGGCCGGGCCCCTTTTTCCATGTCTGCCTGCCCGCAAACTGCCGGCAGTGCCGCCCGTCGCGGAGAAGACTGCCCCGGAAAGCTTGACCCGCGACGGCGAAGCACCTATTTCTCCCGCATCGAGATTTGAACGATGACTTCTGCATTTGCGGGCCTCGCCCGTACGTTGACGAACTTCCCCTTCAAATTCGACCACCCATGGTCGCCAACCGGCGACCGACGATTGATTTGACGGCTCAGGAAAGGTTTCGTCATGGCAACTGGTACCGTAAAGTGGTTCAACACGACCAAGGGCTACGGCTTCATTCAGCAGGACAGCGGTGAACCGGACGTTTTCGTCCACATCTCCGCCGTACAGCGCGCAGGCCTCGCAGGCCTCAACGAAGGTCAGAAGGTCAGCTTCGAGCTGGTCCGCGACCGCAAGTCCGGCAAGATGTCGGCCGATCAGCTCGCTGCAGCCTGATCCGGCGCTTCGCCAATTAAAGAAAAGGCCGGTTTCGACCGGCCTTTTTTGTGCCCGCTTCACGCCTCGCGGAGAACGGCCTCCAGCCAGCAGCATTCCTGCAGACCGGCTCGCGTGAATGGGTCGGCGAGTGTGCCGGAGACGATGGCGGCCAGGATTTGCGGCGCCGGCGGGACTTTCGCGACCGTCGCGACCAGCGGGTCGCGCAGCCAGGCGATCGACTGCGAATCCGACTGGTAGAACGGCGTGAAGAGGTAGGACAGAAGCTGGAAGAGCCGCACATGGCTACGTCTGGCATCCGCATAGGCCGCAAGCGCCTCCTCGACCGTTTCCGCCGATGACAGGGCGTGCGCCAGGGTGGCCGCGTCGAGCAGCGCCATATTGGCGCCCTGCCCGAGCTGCGGGCTGGTGGAATGGGCGCTATCGCCGATGAACACGATGCCGTCCGCATAGGGCGGCAGCGCGGTGCGGTGGGCATAGCGGGCAAGCGTCAACTGATCCCAGTCCGAGATCTGGTCGAGGAAGGGCGCCGTTTCCGGCCAATAATCGAGGATCCGGGCTTTCCAGCGGGCAAGCCCTTCCCGCTTTACCGCCTCGGCATCCGCCGTCTTCAGGCTCCAGAAAAAGGCCGCCTTGCGCGCGCCGCCGGCTTCGGCCTTGCCGACCGGCAGAACACCGATCATGACCTTGGCCGCATCATAGCGCTGGGTCAGGGCGCTGGCGTCATGGGCGATGCCCTCGCAATCGAGCGTCGCCCAGAAAGCGCCCCACGGCAGTTCCTTCACTTTGGGCGCAACGACGGAAGCGGCGACGAGCTGCGAGCGCGCGCCCGTCGCATCGATGACCAGATCGTACTCACCCACGATCTCCCCTGCCTCGTCGTGCAGGACCGTGCGGGATTGCCGCGTCTCGGCCTTGGCAAGCGTGATGGCGGTGCGCGTGGGAAGCCCCTCCGCCGACACCGCGTTATGCAGGGTGGAAAACAGGGCGGCGCGATGTACGGCAAGGCCGTAGCGCCCGCCGGCCAGCGCATCGTATCGCACGTCGAGAACGGTGCGCCCGCTGCGGGCATCGGCGCCATGCAGACGCTCGATACGATTGCCCAGCGCATGGATCGCCGGAGAAAGGCCAAGGGCATCGAGCACCGTGAGGCCCGTCGGCTGCATCAGGAGGCCGGAACCGACAGGCGACGGCTGCCCGAACCGCTCGATGATCTCGACCCGATGGCCGGCACGCGAGAGAAAAAGCGCGGCCGCCAGCCCCGCAGGCCCCGCACCGGCAATACCGATATCCAGTGGCTTCATGCCCTTCCCCGATAAGGCTCCGCAGCCGCAGCCTCAGCCCTGTTCCGCATCATAGGCCGCCCGTGCGGTCCTGATCGCGGCGTGATTGTCGGTAGACCACTGCACGAGCGTGCGCAAAAGCGCAAGGAAGGACTGGCCGAGCGGCGTGAGCTCGTATTCCACGCTCGGCGGCTGCGTCGGATAGACGGTGCGCGTGAGATAGCCGTCGCGTTGCAGGTCGCGCAGCGTCTGGGTCAGCATGCGCTGCGAGATGTCCGGAATGAAGCGGCGCAACTGCGAGAAGCGGCGCGGCCCGTCGGCAAGGCCGAGGATCATCAGCGATGTCCATTTTCCGCCGACACTGTCCAGCACATCGCGCACGGGACAATTGTCCATCGACATGGGCACGCCATCGATGAGGAAAACCCGCTCCCCCTGCGTCCGTTCGACGATCCTGTTCATAGCCGGTTCCCTCCAGGTAACCACCGCAGAAAAAACTGCCTCCTTTACACGCTCTACCAGATTACCAGATAAGAGCAAGTCTCAATAAGAGACCATCATATTGCAGGACCGGAGCGCCCCACCGCCGATCCTGCCAGAAAGGGAAAGACCATGACCGATACGCTTCTCGTCACCGGCGCCTCCGGCCATCTCGGCCGCCTCGTGCTCGATGCGCTTCTCGCCTCCGGCGCGGCACCGGCCAGCATCATCGCCACCACGCGCGACACGGCAAAGCTCGCCGACTATGCCGCAAAGGGCATCACCGTCCGCGCCGCCGACTTCGACGACCCGGCCTCGCTCGACGCCGCCTTTGCCGGCGCTGCCAGGGTGCTGATCATTTCCACCGACGTGCTCGACCAGCCGGGCAAGCGCCTCGCCCAGCACAAGACCGCCGTTGCCGCCGCCGCGAAGGCCGGCGCGAAACACATCCTCTACACGTCGATCCCGCAGCCGGACGATTCGCTCGTCACGTTTGCGCCCGACCATCTCGGCACGGAAGAAGCCATCAAGGCGACCGGCATCCCCTACACGATCCTGCGCGACGGCTGGTATGCGGAAAATCTCTTCATGTCGCTGCCGCATGCGCTGGAGACCGGCTCCTGGTACACCTCGACCGGCGAAGGCAGGATCGCGCATATTACGCGCGCCGACACCGCCGCCGCCCTTGCCGGCGCCCTGCTGAAGGCGGGCAATGAAAGCAGGACCTACACGCTGACCGGCACGAAGAGCCGTACCGCCGAGGAGATCGCCGCGGTGGTTTCCTCCGCCACCGGCAAGCCGCTCAAGGTCGTCCACGTCACCGACGCCCAGCTTGCCGATGGTTTGAAGGCCGCCGGCCTGCCGGAAGGCTTCATCCCCACCATCGTCTCGTTCGACGCCAATACGCGCGAAGGCAAGATCGCCGCCGTCACCGGCGATGCAGAGGCCCTGTCCGGCCGCAGGCCGATGGCCTTCGAGAACTTCGTCGCCGCCAACAAGGCAGCGTTCCTCGGCTGACGCGGGGAACCCGCGCGGCGCTCCCTCGGGGCGCCGCGAGCCTCAGACGTCCTGACCGCAGGCGCGGCAGAAACGCCGCACCGTTTCCGCCATGCCGTATTCCAGCGCATCGGAGGTCAGGCCATGGCCGATGGACACTTCCGCAAGATGCGGAATGCGGGCGACGAGCGCCGGCAGATTGGCGACCGTCAGGTCATGGCCGGCATTGACGGCAAGGCCGAGATCGAGGGCGATATCGGCCGTCTCGCCGAGCAGGTTCACGATACGGGCGGCCTCCGCCGGATCGTCGTAGCAGCCTCCATAGGGGCCGGTATAAAGCTCGATCCGGTCCGCGCCGATATCCCGCGCGATCGCCAGCGCCTCACGATCAGGCTCGCCATCGGCGAATACGGAGACGCGCAGCCCCAGTTTCTTCAGCCGCCCGACGATGTTGCCGAGCAGATTGTGGTTCTTGCGGAAATCCCAGCCATGGTCGGACGTCGCCTGTGACGGATCGTCCGGCACGAGCGTTACCTGTTCGGGACGATGCTCCTCCACGAGGCGCATGAAGCTCTCTTCGGGATAGCCCTCGATATTGAATTCCGCACCGGAAAAACCGCTGTCGATAAGCGTGCGGATCGGCGCAAGGTCGCTGAAGCGGATATGGCGCTGGTCCGGTCGGGGATGCACCGTCAGGCCGCTCGCCCCCGCCTCCAGCGCGATCCGCCCAAGACCCGTGACGCTCGGCCAGGGCAGGTCGCGACGGTTGCGCAGCATGGCGATGGCGTTGAGATTGACCGACAGCTTCGCAGGCATGGCGACGGGCTCCTAATTGCTGGATCAACGTCTAGCCGGTTGTTTCCACAAGGGCAATCGCCGCGCAACCCTGCAAAACCGGGCCTGCGGAAGAATTGGGCCGCACCCGCGCCCTGCGCCCTTGCCGTCCGTCAAGAATCATCGATAAAATCCCCACGATTTTTGGGGTGCCTGTACACTAGGCTCCAGCGATTCGGAGAACGGGAAGGATATCAGGCGGCGCCGATGGTCTCCTCTTTGGCATCAACATGACGAAGACGGACAGGCCGGCGTGCGAGCTCGTGCGGCGCGCTCTTGCTGCGATCATCGCCAGCGACACTTTTGCCCGTTCCGAACGGCTCCGTTCCTTTCTCTCCTACATTGTCGAGAACGAGCTTTCCGGCAAGGCCGCGCAGTTGAAGGGCTACAGCATCGGCGTCGACGTCTTCGGCCGCACGCCCGGTTTCGACGCCGGCAACGACCCGCTCGTGCGCGTCCATGCGGGCAAGCTCCGCAAGTTGCTGGAGCAATATTATCAGACGGAAGGCGCTGCCGATCCGCTGCGCATCCACGTGCCGCTCGGCAGCTACGTCCCGGAATACCGGCTTTTCGAGACCACCCGGCCGAGCAGTGCCGCGGCGCACCAGGCATCCCGGCAGAAGCCGGTGACCCGCGGCCCCTGGATCCCGGCACCGGTCTCCTCGCCGCTTGCGCTCTTCTCGCTGCTGCCGCTGCTCTTCCTCGCGCCGTCCGTCTATCCGGATACGACCAATGCGGCGATCGCAAAGGCGCAGTCCACGCTCTCCGCGCAGGGCAGACTCGCCAGCCGGTCGCTGGTCCTGCCCCATCTGCAGATCGTGCAATGCTGGCCCGCCGGCGGCGACTGCAACACGCTGGCTACGGCAATCTCGAAATCCGCAGGCTATCACAGAACCGTCCATGTCGGCGGCTCACATGTCGATGGCGCCTCGGACGCCCTCGTCTACTCCGTCCGCATCGAGAACCGCCCGGATGGTCGCGGCATCTATGCCCGGCTGATCCACGAGCGATCTGGCATAACGGTCTATACGCGGCATTTCTCCCGCCAACAGTTGCGCAATGAAACCGGCATTGCCTACGAGGCCGTGGCCTTCGCGGCGCGCGCCTTTTCGGCGAGCGGCCCCCTCTACCGCCATGCAATGCATGCCGGCCTCGCCAGCGACATGATGGAGTGCCTTGCCAGGGAGGAACGGCACAGCCCGCGCGGCCTGCCGCAAATGGGGCAGGCGAGCACCTGTGTATCGGAAGGCTCCGCAACGCTCGCCGATACCGGCGCGGACGACAATCCCGCCCGCTGAAACGCCTTGCGCCAGCCGAATGGGCAGCGCAACCGCCTCTGGAAAATACATCCCTAGATATAGCGATAGGCACATCTGCCCCGGAGGCCTATTGTGAAAATGCGGACTGGTAGGGCTTACCGCGCGAGTTCACGATCACACATCAAAAAATGGTCGGAAAATGAAGCAAGATCGTATACACTTTCACCTGATTTGCACAGATCGGCGAAAGATACGTGGTGCAGGATACTATCCGTCGTCTCGACATCCAGCCTTCACGGGGAAGATGGTGTCGCGCCGGCGTCCGGGGGACTATGACATGACGATTTCTCTATATGCGGGCCGCCTTCATGATGACCAATGAGTCGAAGAAGGCCGAGGCCAGAACGGGCGGGCGCAAATCCATCCGCTTCCTGCCTGTAGCGCCGCTGCCGGAAAACCTGCCGGAAGGCCGCCTTGCCATTGCGGACATGGCGAATGCCTTCGGCGTGACGCACCGCACGCTGCATTTCTATGAGGAAAAGGGCCTGCTCACCGCGGCCCGCGTCGGGCCCATGCGCGTCTACGGACCGGAGGAAATCCAGCAGATGGCGGTGGTCAACACCTGCCGCGAGACGGGCATGCCCGTCGCGGTGATCCAGGAACTGCTGGAGCGCCTTTCGGCGGCCGAGAGTCAGGAAGAGGCCGATACCGCCTTCCGCACGGCCATGACCGCGCGCAAACGGGAACTGGCCGCCCAGCAATCGACGATCCGCCGGCAGATGCAGCAGATCAACGAGCTTCTGGATTTCACCGGCGCGATCGAGATCGAGACCAACGACAATACGCCTCAGGCCAGCCTGACGTCGGTGGAACTGCGCTGCCTCACGCTGATGGCGGAAGGCTACCCCACCAGCCGCATCGCCCGCGCACTCGAAATCGAGCCCGGCGAAGTGCAGGTGATGGAAAAGAACATCATCGCGAAATTCAACAGCAACAACCGTTTCCAGGCCGTCGCCAAGGCGGTCATGCTCGGGATCGTCGGCCACTGAGGCCGGTGGTATGGGCCGGACATGACGACCGGCCCCATTCATCCGCTTCCTGATAGGCGGTTCGTCGTGCGGGTCCCACTTATCGCACGACGGTGAGCGTTTCCGCGGCGCGCGTAATGGCAGTGTAGAGCCAGCGTTCGCGCGTGTCGCGGAAGGCAAAACTCTCGTCGAACAGCACGACATTGTTCCACTGGGAACCCTGCGCCTTGTGCACGGTCAGCGCATAGCCGAAATCGAACTCGTCGTAACGCTTGCGCGTCGACCACGGAATCTCTTCCTCGACATTCTCGAAAGCGGCCTTCAGCAGCTTGATCTTGGCCGCGCCGCGATCCATGTCGTCGTCTTCCGGCCGGATCATCAGGTTGATGCCCGGCTTCACCGTCTCCTTGGACGAACTCATCACCTGCCAGAGCGAACCGTTGAGCAGGCCCTTGGCCGGGTCGTTGCGCAGGCACACCAGCTTGTCGCCGGATTGCGGATATTCGGTCGAAAACCCCTTCAGCTCGCGAAGACGCTGGTTGTAGCGCCGGCGGGTGCGGTTGGTGCCGACGAGAACCTGATCGGCATCGAGCACCAATGTCTGGTCGACCTCGCTGCGGCCGATGACGCGCGCCGCACCATAGTCGCCATAGGCGATGTCATTGCCCTCGCGCACCTGCATGGCGAGCTGGATGATCGGATTGTCGCGCGCCTGCCGGTGGATTTCCGTCAGGAGATAATCCGGCTCCTGGTTGGTGAAATAGCCGCCGCCGGAGACGGGCGGCAACTGGCCGGGATCGCCGAGCACGAGGATCGGCGTGCCGAAGCTCATCAGGTCGCGGCCGAGCGCCTCGTCCACCATGGAGCATTCGTCGATGACGACGAGCGCCGCCTTGGCGACAGGGCTCTGGCGATTGATGGAAAACATCGGCGAAACCGAGGTCTTGCCGGTCTCCTCGTCCTCCACCTCTTCCTCTCCGCGCGGGCGATAGATCAGCGAATGGATCGTCTTGGCGTTGCGCGCGCCCTTGGAGCGCAGCACCTGCGCCGCCTTGCCGGTGAACGCGGCGAACAGCACCTCGCCATCGACGTGTTCGGCGAAATAGCGCGCAAGCGTGGTCTTGCCGGTGCCGGCATAGCCGAAGAGCCGGAACAGCGGGTCACGACCGTCCTTCAGCCATCGCGATACGGCCTTCAGCGCTTCATCCTGTTGGGGTGCGAATTCCATGCCCGGACTTGGCAGGATTCGCGGGCGCTAAGCAAGGGGGCATTGCCGGCGCGGTGGCGCGAAGAAATGCCCTTCCCCCGGATTTGGCCCTGTTCGCCGGCGGCGCGCCGCGCTATGCAGGGCGCAACCTCCGGAGCGATGATTTGCCCCCCGCCTCCCGCACACCGAACGACACGACGCCCTCTCCCGCCGGCCTCGGCAAGTTGCCGGCCGCCGCGCAATGGTGTCTTGTCGGCTGCCTTTCCATCGTGACCACCGTGCCGCTGGAAATCGCGGGCTTTCCGGCTGCCCTCCTCATGGGCCCCATGCTCGCCGGCATCTTCGCCGCGCTCGGCGGCAGCACGATCCGCCTGCCCCGCGTCTTCTTCTTCGCCGTGCAGGTCGTCCTGGCGCTGATGATCGCGACGATGGTGTCGAAGGATTTCGTCGGCACCTTCGCAGAGAACTGGCTGCTGGTGCTCCTCGTCGTGCTTTCCGTCATTGGCGTCAGCACGCTTTCCGGCTGGATGATCGCACGCACCGGCATATTGCCCGGCACGACCGCGATCTGGGGCTCGTCGGCCGGCGCCGCCTCCACCATGCTGATGATGGCGGAGGCCTATGGCGCCGATGCCCGCCTCGTCGCCTTCATGCAATATCTGCGCGTCGTCTTCGTGGCGAGCCTTGCGACACTCGTCGCCCATTTCGGCGGGCATGACGGCGCGGTCGTGCCGCCACATGCCTGGTTCGAGCCGGTGTCTCCACTGCCTCTCATCGCGATGCTGGCCATCGGCATTGTCACCGGCCTTGCCGGCCAGAAGCTGCGCATACCGGCCGGCGCATTCCTCGTACCCTTCGCCCTCGCCTCGTTTCTCAATTCGTCCGGCACGGTGACGCTCGAGCTGCCGCACTGGCTGCTCGCCGCCGCCTTCACGCTGCTCGGCTGGAACATCGGTCTCGGCTTCACCCGCGCCATCCTGTTGCACGCGCGCCGCGCGCTGCTGCCGACGGTCGTCTCCATCATCGCGCTGATCAGCTTTTCCGGCCTGCTCGCCGGCCTGCTCATCCTGCTTCTGGATGTCGATCCGCTGACGGCCTATCTGGCGACGAGCCCCGGCGGCCTCGATTCCATCGCCGTCATCGCCGCATCCGCCAAGGTGGATGTCGCCTTCGTCATGACGCTGCAGACGGCGCGGCTGATTCTCGTGACCCTGATCGGCCCCTGGCTCGCCCGGTTCATGGCCGACCGGGCGTGAAGCCTGGGACCAATCGATCTTCAGGCCAGGCTGAGTCGAAAATGGTGTTTTTCCGGGATCCGGAGCACAGCGTACTTTCGGTACGTGAGCACCGGAAGCCCGGAAAGTGCCATTTGCAAGACCAGCATGGGCTGAAGGGCGATTGGTCCTAGCGCAGCATCGGCCAGAGGCTGGCGACCAGCAGAAGCGCCATGGTGATATTGAACCACTTGAGCCGCACCGGATCGGATAGCCATTCGCGCAGTGCCGAGCCGAAACCGGCCCAGGTCGAGACGCTCGGGAAATTGACGATGGCGAAGGCGATGCCGACGATCAGCACGCTCATCGTATAGTTCGCCGAATTCGTATAGGTCGCCATGGCGGAAACGGCCATGACCCAGGCTTTCGGGTTCACCCACTGAAAGGCCGCGGCTTCGAGGAAGCTCATCGGCCGGGTTCCCGCCTTGCCCTCGCCGAGATTGCGGGACGTTCCGATCTTCCAGGCGATCCAGATCAGGTAGGCGCCGCCTGCGAATTTCAGCACCGTATAGACGAGCGGCACCGCTTCCAGCAGCGCGCCGAGACCGAAACCGACAGCAAGCAGCAGGACGAGGAAACCGACCCCGATGCCGCACATATGCGGGATCGTGCGCACGAAGCCGAAGTTCACCCCGGATGCGAAAAGCATCATGTTGTTCGGGCCGGGCGTGATGGAGGTTGTGAAGGCGAAGACGAGCAGGGCAAGAAAGATTTCGATCTGCATGGCAGACTCTTGTTATCCGGATTGTTTTTTCCGATTGATAGTCCATCTCCTGGTTACGGCCAGCCAATTCTTGTCATTGAGACAATTCCCGTTTGTGATGCATTGTTCGCGGAGCACGACATGAAAGCGGAACTACCGGCAGTTACCCTTCCCGGCGGACGGCAGGTGCCGGCGCTCGGCCTCGGCACCTGGCACATGGGCGAAGGCTACGCCTCGCCCGAGGAGGAGGTGGCGAGCCTGCGCGCCGGCCTCGACCTCGGCATGACCGTGGTCGACACGGCGGAAATGTACGCCGATGGCGGTGCGGAAGAGGTCGTGGGCGAAGCCATCCGCGGCCGGCGCGACGAGGTCTTCCTCGTCAGCAAGGTGCTGCCCTACAATGCCAGCCGCGCCGGCACCATCGCCGCCTGCGAGGCGAGCCTGAAGCGGCTCGGCACCGACCATATCGAACTCTATCTCCTGCACTGGCGCGGCCGCTATCCGCTGGCGGAAACCGTCGAGGCCTTCGAGACGCTGAAGGCGCAGGGCAAGATCGGCGCCTGGGGCGTTTCCAACTTCGACGAGCCCGACATGAAGGAACTGCTGGGCGCGGCCGAGCCGTCGCGCCCCTCCGCCAACCAGGTGCTCTATAACCTCGCCCGGCGCGGCATCGAATTCGATCTGCTGCGCTGGAGCCAGGTGCAGGGTATCCCGATCATGGCCTATTCGCCGCTCGACGAGGGCCGTCTTGTCGGCCATCCGACGCTGGAGGAAATCGGCCTCATCCACAATGCCAGCAGCGCCCAGGTCGCCCTCGCCTTCCTGCTCACCAGGGCCGGTATCATCGCCATCCCGAAATCCGGCACGCCGGAACGCGTGCGCGAAAATTTCCGCGCGGCGGAAATCCGCCTCACCTCGGAAGATCTTCGCCTCCTCGACGAAGCCTTCCCGCCGCCGACGCGAAAGCGGCCGCTGGAAATGATCTGACCGGCATAAAAGAAAGGGCCTCCCCGTTTCCGGGAAGGCCCTTTTCAAATTCGGTCTGCGCGAAAAATCACATGCCCTGCGGGCCGCGGTTCATCGCGGCGATGCCGGTGCGGCAGACTTCCACGAGACCGAGAGGCTTCATGATCGCCACGAACTGGTCGATCTTGGAAGACTTGCCCGTGATCTCCAGGATGAAATGCTCCGTGGTCGCATCGACGACCTTGGCGTGGAAGGCGTCTGCGAGACGCAGGGTCTCCTGACGCATCTCGCCGGAGCCAACGATCTTCACCAGCGCCACCTCGCGTTCGATCGGCCGCTCCTGTCCGAGAACCTTGGCGCGGACGGTCAGATCGACCACGCGGTGGACCGGCACGATGCGCTCGAGCTGCGACTTGATCTGCTCGAGAACGCTCGGCGTGCCGCGCGTGACGATGGTGATGCGCGACAGATGCGCCTCATGCTCGGTCTCGGAAACCGTGAGGCTCTCGATGTTGTAGCCGCGGCCGGAGAAGAGGCCGATGACGCGGGCAAGAACGCCCGGCTCGTTGTCGACGAGCACGGAGAGCGTGTGGCTCTCCGCGACCTGCGTTTCCTTGGCGATGAAGTAGGCGGAGCCCGTGGGCTGAAGGTGTGCGTTCATGGGTTCTCTACCTTATATCAAACGAGCTGGCGGCCCTTGGCGTCGATCGCGTTGGCGACCGCTTCGTCCGTGGCCTCGTCCGGCAGCAGCATTTCGTTATGCGCCTTGCCCGAGGGGATCATCGGGAAGCAGTTCGCGAGATTCGCGACACGGCAGTCGAAGATGACCGGACGCTTGACGTCGATCATCTCCTGGATGGCCCCATCGAGATCGGCCGGCTTGTCGCAGGCGATGCCGACGCCGCCATAGGCTTCCGCCAGCTTGACGAAATCGGGCATCGCTTCCGTGTAGGAGTTCGACAGGCGGTTGCCGTGCAGCAGCTGCTGCCACTGGCGCACCATGCCCATATACTGGTTGTTCAGGATGAAGATCTTGACCGGCAGGTTATACTGCACGGCGCAGCTCATTTCCTGGATGCACATCTGGATCGAGGCGTCGCCGGCAATGTCGATGACGAGGCTGTCGCGATGCGCGACCTGCACGCCGATCGCCGCCGGGAAGCCATAGCCCATCGTGCCGAGGCCGCCCGAGGTCATCCAGCGGTTCGGATGCTCGAAACCGTAGAACTGCGCCGCCCACATCTGATGCTGGCCGACTTCCGTCGTGATGTAGGTGTCGCGGTCCTTGGTCAGCTCGTAGAGCCGCTGGATCGCGTATTGCGGCATGATGACGTCATTGCTGTGCGTATAGGCGAACGAGTTGCGCGCACGCCACTTGGCGATGGACGTCCACCAGTCGGCCTGAACCGCCTTGTCGTAGTCCTTCGCGCCGGCGCGCCACTGGCGAACCATGTCTTCGAGGACATTGCCGACATCGCCCAGGATCGGAACGTCGACACGGACGTTCTTGTTGAACGAGGACGGGTCGATGTCGATATGGATCTTCTTCGAGTTCGGCGAGAAGGCGTTGAGGCGGCCGGTAATGCGGTCGTCGAAGCGCGCGCCGATGCAGACCATGACGTCGCAGTCATGCATCGCCATGTTCGCCTCGTAGGAACCGTGCATGCCCAGCATGCCCAGCCAGTTCTTGCCGGAAGCCGGATAGGCGCCGAGGCCCATCAGCGTCGAGGTGATCGGGAAGCCGGTGATCTCGACCAGCTCGCGCAGCAGGCGCGAGGCTTCGGGGCCGGAATTCACGACGCCGCCGCCGGAATAGATGACCGGCCGGCGCGCCGACTTCATCAGGCTGACGGCTGCCGCGATCTGGTTCGCATCGCCCTGGATCTTCGGCTGGTAGCTCTTCTGGATGGGCGCGGCGGACGGCGGCGTATAGGTGCCCGTCGCGAACTGGACGTCCTTCGGAATATCGACGACGACCGGGCCGGGACGGCCGGACTGCGCGACGCGGAACGCCTCATGGATGATGCGCGCGAGGTCGTTGACGTCCTTGACCAGCCAGTTGTGCTTGGTGCAGGGGCGCGTGATGCCGACCGTGTCGCATTC
>APMI01006759.1_pt1 | contig 12740 bp, 15 predicted proteins | sample 667938 | NCBI WGS metagenome assembly APMI01 (sample SAMN01084076, study PRJNA167559) | wastewater metagenome | biome: Wastewater | place: Denmark: Ejby Moelle, Odense | collected 2011-11-28 | reverse complement strand
GTCTGGCCTTCTTCTACTTCTATCTCTTCGCCCAATGGCTCTATCGTCAAGGTATAGGTCATTAAACGTATTTCCCCTCAAAGCCGTCTAGACCAGGCGTTGTAAAACGTATCAATGACTTATGGCGCACACCTTGTTCACCAATTGATTTGGCAAAATCAGGGGTTATTGGATTACCATCTAATGTCCACTCAACTTTAGACCAGTCGATTTTTTCAAAATCAGGGTGTGTGCCATAAACTGACTTTGCGACTTCTGGCAACGCACCAAAAGGGGTTGGCGGGGGCAATGGTGCCGCCATTGCCGCCACGAATGACATATGTTTATTCCAATATAGATAAACCATCAGATTACCGTGATATTGTTCAGGCAAGTCACGGTTTGGGTTAAAGTCTTTATAATTATCAACAATTGCTTTTACTGGCATATTACCCTCCCCTATTCTGCGGCTTCTTTGGTGGTGGCATTTTTCCAAGATTCCCAAAGTTTATTATCTTCGGAACCGACATATTCGCCTCCATCATTTGGCCCGAACATATAATATGCCAAAACATCAGGAATAGTTGGGCCCCCACAATTACCTTGGAAGATTTGCTGAATTGGAAGCCAAGAAGAAATATATTTTTCAGGCTCACGGTCAAAAATATCCTTACAACCATCGGAACAGAAGTGATAATGCTGACCTTCATATTCGCTTTCACGGAAGCAAGTTGTAGTTGGGTCATCAGGTTCTGTGAAAGTCATTGGCAATTGGCAGGTATGGCATAATTGCAAAAGACCATTGTAGTAAAAACGCTTTCCTTCTGCCTCTTGCTGCTTCCAAAGCTCGAAACGCGGGCGATAATATTTATCGAAAGTATTTGGATATTTCTCGCTTAGCCAATCCATATGCTCATCATCAGGCATCCATGCATGAAGACCTGTTACATGGCTTAATTGATATAATAGGCCATAAAGCTGATGTGAAATATGCTCACAAGCCTCAGTTGCTTGTTCGTGATATTTTGGCATCTTAAGACCATAGCGCTCCAAATCCTTGAACAATGAACCACCAGCTTCAACAAAATAGATTTCCCACGCTTCTTTCCAAGACATAACTTTTTTCGGAAGCATGTAGTCCATCATCATTGACACCAAACCAAGCAAGCGGAACCCACGCCAGAACCATTTATCAACCCATTCCTGCACGATTGGTAAATTATCTGGATGCTGTTCAAGCAAGAATTTGATAACCTCGATGCCCAATGTCATGTGGCGGCTTTCATCTGATTGCGCAGAGAAGCCAAAGGTAACAGTTGACATATCGCCGTTATATGCGGCACCCGACATGAACGGAACGAAAAGAAGGTTGGTCAAAACATATTCAAACGCAAAACCAATCGCAATCATAAATTCAAATGGGCCAGCAGTACGTGCATCATCAAAGAATGATTTAGGCACAGAAAGATAGAACACACGATCATGCATAGTTCTAAATTCTGATAGACCGTTAAAAAACTTGTTGAAATGCGATATTGTATGACATTGCGTTTGGAAGTGGCGCAATTCATCAAGCGATTGTTGTTGGCATGCGACCCGTGGGCCAACGCCACGAAGGTGGCGGCCCGTGAAGGCAAAACCACGATGCGCTTGATATTCCTCAGGCGAAATACCAGTAAGAAATAATTTCAACACATTTACATAACGCGCATCGGAAATATTCGTTTGTCCGTTATTTTGTGCGAAAGCGTCAATAACCGCATAAAGTTTACGTTCTTTTTCGGCTTGGAATTTCCAATATGAATCCATTGTCAAACGGAATGGATCTTCCCATTTTGACCAATCAGTAATTTTGATGCCTTCGAATTTATCATATGGGAAAACATCATCCATTTTTTCATAGGTTGTTTCCCAATCAAGACCGCGTGTAAGGTGGGCGTATTTTTGCTTGATGCCCATTTTCTTTGTAGGTGCCATTTTCTTCCCTTCCTTAATGTTTCCAGCTTAATTTTATTTGGTCATCATCTTCATCGAGGTTGCCCGCCATCGAAATCAAAACCATGTGGATTTGTTGCGGGTCCCATTCAGAACCCAATTTTTCCTCCACAGTCGCACGATTGATAACCAATTCATCATCAACGTCGATTTTAACTGCACCCGGCATATTCAATACGCGAGCCGTCGGATTGTCTTGCAAAATAGCCTCCATCACTGGGCGGGCTTCATCATTCTGGTACAAGGTTATTGATGCTATTTGTGCCATCTGATTATATCTCCAATCCAAGTGATTTTGCGGTTACCCGCACTTTATCGGCATAGGTTTTGGCAATATTTTCATCACCCGCAATTGCAGCCGTATATGTATGCAATGCGTCTTCGGCACGATTAATCCAATCACTCGCCCACGCCGAAACAATTGCTTTGTTTTCTGCGCTTTCGGCGGCAACGATTTTTATGGTTGAGTGTGACCAACGCGCCTCTTCTTTTTGCCAGTCATTCATAAATTCACTAAGCATAGAAATTGGCAAAGAGGCCTCACCCCAAGCATCATCCAAACCGTTATAAATTGCCTCAAGGATTACGCCGTTTATGCCCAACACTTGTGCCACAAATAGTTCAAAGAAATCGCGCTGTACGAGTGTATTTTCAACTAATTTGCGAATACCTTGCCATGCTTTATCGTTCATCCATGCGTCTTTTGCCTTGTCCAAGCCGTTGCCAGTTTGACCATCAAGCTCAAGGCCGATACGTGATACAATTTGCGCCATTCCTAAATGATCACCAGCAGAGAACATGCAAGGTGCAGTAAACGCCGTGCCGTATCCGCGCTGGCACATTTCAGAGGTATTCATATTACTGCCCCAATGCACATGGCGCGCAGGGATAAGACCGATAATCAATTTTTGCTTAAGTTCATCGGAAAGTTTGCCCAAAAGGTTTTTGTCTTCAACAAAGGTAAAATTACGCTCAACAGACTGGTTCATATTTGCGCGGGCAATATTATATGTAGCATAATAATATTGGCGTGGGTCAAGTGGTTTATACCAATCTTCCATAACCACCTTGGTTTTGCCGGTATCATAGTGCCAGAATTCAGGTTCCCATAATGGTCGATAATGAAAGTTTTCTGTTGCTTGCACATCAAGAGTTGCCTCTTGATAGCGCGATGCAGGTTTGTCACCACCTATACGGCGGGCGACATGACCGAAAGTGTGACGTTTCGGTTCAAAATCCATAGTTTTAATTTCAACGGTCATTTCAAACTCCAAGTAACTATTTGTATTTATTTTATTTATTCAAATTCATCAGGCATAAACTTTCCCAAAAGCCCGGCCACCTCTCTTGATGGTTCGGGATCAGGGGAAAGCATTACAACGTCATTTGCTTCGCAAAATGCTTTAAACGCGTCAGGCGGAAGGATTAATTCCACCGCAAGGTCACTATCATTGAGGGAAAATTCAAATTCGATATATTTGCCAAGGCGCGTCCCAAGGATTTTTACAAACCCTTTGCCCAGCAGTTTTTTCAAAGGGGCTCTATCGGCCATTTTTTCTCCCTTTTCTCGGGCAAAATATCCCCATCGCCCGCAATTATGCGTTCGTTAAACCTCAGGCTTAACCTGTGTTTTGGGACTACCCGTTCGTTTCCTGACTTGTGATTTTTAACACTTATTTTTTATATGGAAATTTATGTATTAAAATCTTTATACAATAAAATACTTTTTTTCTGTCTGTGTAATACCTTTTGGGTATTAATATTATTTTGCCATTTCCGTCTTGCGTGCCTCTAATTCCTTGGCGCGTAGAATGGACGCAGGCACACCACCAATTGCCCATAATTCAGGTTCTGCATTGGCAATATGAACACGAACTTGTGATTTATTAATTTCTAAATTGCGGGCAATTATTTCAGATATTTCGTCCATAATTTTATGGAATTGCTCTAATGGCCTTCCTTTCATAAGGGTCATCTGCACAAATGGAATTTCAAGTGATTTACGGGTTTCAAAATCGCTGATATCCGATGCAGGGTTGCCAGCAAGCCCCCATAAATCTTGATCAATTTCATTTATCCAAATCATAAGACGCTCTTTTGGTGCCGAAAGCACCTTATGCATAGCGTCCGTAGTTTCACGGATAATTTGTTTTAATTTTTGGCGATCATGCCCTTTTAATATATTTATTATTGCCGTTGGCATTGCAATCTCCTTTTACGGTAAACCTTTACGGCGACCGCTATCAAGCATAATTGTTGAACCTGTCATGGCGTCGGCTTCTTTATCAAGTAATAACGAAACCGCCCATGCAACTTGTGAAGGCGTTGTAAATGCACCAAGTGATGATTCAGACGCCATAATTTCCAAAACTTCTTCTAATGTTTGTCCATCACGCTCGGCACGGGCTTTAGCAACATTTCTAAGGCGTGGCGTATCTGCGGGACCGGGTGCAATTATGTGACTTGTGATTCCACGCGCACCATAAGCAAGCGATAATTGACGCGAAACATTAATCAGTGCGGCATTGCCAACCCCTGCGGTTGCGGCATAGGCAGTTGGTTCAAGACCATAATGACCACCAATTGCCACGAGGCGTGAATGTTTTTCAAGACGGCTATCAACCGCACGCACCATGCGTAAAAAACCGCCAACTTTTATATTTACGGCCTCACTCATGGCGGCAATATCAGCATCCATAACGCCACCCGCAACCGGAACCCCTGCTGAATTAACAATAATTTTAACCGGGGCGTTACATGCGGACTTGATAATCTCGATTGAACTATCTTTTGATAAATCAGCCTTGCAAGGAATTATATTGCCAATTTCGGCACCAAGTTTTTGCAATTCCTCTAAATTGCGCCCAACGGCAACAATTTTTAAGCCGCGTGCCACAAGTTTTTTGGTGATTTCACGACCAAATTCACCACTTGCCCCCGCAATGACCGCTAATTTATCCATCAGCCCCTCTTTCGATTTTAGGCAAAGTTAACATTCACAGAGCCAAGACCCTGCGCACGTAATTGCACGTTATCACCAGCTTTTACTGCCACGGCCTCGGTGATGCCTCCGGTCAAGATTACTGAACCTGCTTTTATCCCTTCGCCACGGCGCGCCAGAAGGTTGACAACCATTGCCACCGCCATCGCAGGATGCCCAAGAACCGCAGCACCCGCACCAAATGAAAATGGCTTACCGTTATGCGTCATAACAATGCCAAGTGATTTCAAATCCAAATCCGATGCCGCACGTGCGCGCCCACCAAGAACAAACCGGCTTGAGGACGAATTATCGGCAACCACACTTGGCAAATCAAATTTGAAATTTTCATAGCGGCTGTCGATAATTTCTAATGCAGGCATTACAAAATCTGTTGCCGCTAAAACTGCACCAACATGACACCCAGCGCCTTCCAAATCCTTATTAAGAACAAATGCAATCTCTGGCTCAACCCGTGGATGGATAAGTTTTGTGATATCAATTGTTTCACCATCACCAACAGCAAAATAGTCTGCCAAATATCCATATGACGGCTTATCAACACCGACTTGGATCATCTTTGCACGTGAGGTTAAACCAGCCTTGATGCCAACAATTTTATGGCCACGGGCAATTTTCCTATCACGGACAATATGTTGAATATCATAACCATCCTGCTCATCAATTTCAGGATATTTAATTGATAATTGCGCGATTGCTTCTGCTTCTAGCTCGGCATTTTCGACAATAGTTGCTAGTTCTTCGAGAATTTCTTTTGAAAGTGCCATTTTATCCTACCCGAATTTCACCGAGGCAGAACCCAATCCGCCAATTGTCATTGTTAAAGCATCACCCTTGGTAATAGGAACAAGCCCCGCCAAGGCCCCTGAAAGTATAATTTCACCAGCTTTTAAACCGATACCAAGCCTTCCCAACGTATTGCCCAGCCATGCAATCGCATTCGCCGGATGACCAAGCGCCGCAGAGCCAGACCCCGTAACCTGCAAAGTTCCATTTTTTTCGAGATACATACCGCAAAGCTCTAAATCGACTTCTTTAGGTGGTTTCGCCGCACCACCCAGCACAAACACACCACAAGAGGCATTATCCGCCACGGTATCTTGAATTTTAATCTGCCAATTTTCGATACGGCTATCAACAATTTCAAAGCATGGCATAACGCATTCGGTTGCCGACAAAACCTCAGCAATAGTAAGACCAGGCCCCATAAGATCGCGTTTAAGAATGAAAGCAATTTCACCTTCGGCACGTGGTTGGATTAAGCGTGAAATTGGAATTTCTTCACCCTCATTATAAATCATGTCAGATAATAACATGCCAAAATCAGGCTGATTAACTTTTAAAAGATTTTGCACAGCAGCCGAAGTTGCCCCAACCTTTTTGCCAACAAGGCGCGCGCCACCATTATAACGATGGCTTAACATGCGTTCTTGTATCTTATAGGCATCCTCAATGGTTAAGTCGTGACCACGCGAAGTTAATGGCGCAACAGGCGTACATGCCATTAATGCCGCGTGCAACTCATCACCCAATGCGTTTATAATGTTAGAGTTTGATGCAGACATTTTTAAGCTCCGTATAGAATTCTAATGAATGCACGCCACCTTCGCGCCCGATGCCAGAATTTTTTGCGCCACCGAAAGCAGTGCGCAAATCACGCAAGAACCACGAATTAACCCAAACAACGCCAGCCTCAATTTGCGCCGCAACACGGTGGGCACGTTGTAGATTACTTGTGAATATTGCACTTGAAAGACCATATTTTGTATTATTTGCGCGTTCAATAACCTCATCTTCGGTATCGAATGGAAATATGTGCGTGCATGGCCCGAAAATTTCATCAACGGCAATTGTTGCATCGTCATTAAGACCTGTCCAAATTGTTGGTTCAACCCATGAACCATTGGCAAGGTCGCCCTCCATTTTGGGAACGCCGCCGCCAATAACAACGTTTGCGCCTTCTTCAACTGCCTTCTTATAATAAGATAACACTTTAGCTTGATGCTCTTTAGAAATAAGTGGCCCCATATTTGACGAGTGATCAGATGGGATACCAATTTTCAACGCCGCCACTTTTTCTTTCAAAGCGTTGACCAAGGTATCAAATAAAGGACGTTCAACAAATACACGTTCTGTCCCTAAACAAACCTGCCCAGTATTCATGAAGCAAGAGCGCATCAAGGCTTCTGTTGCGACGTCCAAATCGGCATCGGCAAAGACAATTGCCGCATTTTTGCCGCCCATTTCAAGCGACACGGGACGCGCACCATCAGCGGCAGCCTTCATAATCGCTGCACCAGTTCGGGTTTCACCAGTAAAGGTTATTGCATCAACATCTTGGTGCGTTGTTAAAAATTCACCAGTCGAATTCGGGCCAAACCCATGAACAACATTATAAACACCTTCAGGAACGCCAACATCGCGCATTACTTTGCCCAATAACGCAGCGGTTTGTGGAGTTTCTTCTGATGGTTTAACCACAACCGTATTACCGCAAGCAAGTGCCGGACCAACTTTCCATGTCATAAGCAATAATGGCGCATTCCAAGGGCAAACGACCCCAACAACGCCAACGGGTCTACGAATTGCGTAATTCATTGCGCCTTTGCCATCAGGCGTTGCCATTTCAAAAAATTCAGTTGGCACATTCTTAATTACATCGGCAAAAATTTTAAAATTCTGTGCACCGCGAACGCACATAAATTGTGATGTATGTTGCGGCATACCGGTATCGGCAACTTCGGCGGCAACAAAATCTTCAAAACGGCGCGTAATTTCGTCCGCAACTTTATAAAGAATTGCGACACGCTCTTCGGTCGTCATTTTTCCCCAAGGTCCCTTTAATGCCTTTTTTGCCGATGATACGGCGGCATCGACATCTGATTTTGATGCCTCACAAACCTCGGCGATTTGCGCATTGTTTAGGGGTGATAATTTTGGGAAAGTTTTGGCGTCTGAGCCGTCTTTGTATTCGTTATTTATAAAGTTTTGGACTTTTTTCATTGTCATTTCTCACACAATTAGAGAGGGGTGATGCAGGCACGATATGCCTGCATCAATAGAATGAAACACTTGCCAGTAGTTTACGAGAATACAGTCAAGAATGTTTCGTGAAGTTTGCGTTGGGCGTAGTCGAGACCTTCTGGAAGGTGCTCAACCGGCCAAGTGATAACTGCATGATCAGGATATGCAGGATAACCGCCAGAGAATGTTTCAAAGCGATTGCCAGATCTATCCCATGCGTAAATGGTTGCGCCGCGTGTGATACCGTGACGTGTAGGGCCGATATCAACAGGAACGTCATTCATTGACATAATGTCTGCGGCGCGAAGAACTTTTTCCCAGGTTTCAAGCCAGAATGAAACGTGGTGCAATTTGCCATCTTCGGCGTGACGCAAGAAAGCGATATCGTGGGTTTTATTAGAGCAAGATAGCCAAACCGCGATTTTCATGCCATCTGGTGCAACAACTTCTTCAACCAAATAGAAGCCAAGAACATTTACGAAAATATCAAGAGCTTGATCCAAATCGCCACCCGCAAGCAGGGCATGATCAAGACGAGTTGGCGCAATACCACGCTCCGCATCTGGACCCCAAGGTTTTGGATTGTGATAACCAAGTCCGTTGCCAACATCTTTTTTATCGGCATAAAGTTCGATTGCGTGACCATTATTCAATGTAAATTGAACACGTTCGCCTGTATTCATCATTTCGCCCGCAGGAATACGTTTTGTTGTAACGCCATACGCCTGAAGATCTTTTTCAAATTTTTCTAAAGTTGCTTCTGAATCAACTTTAAAGCCAAATAAATCAATGCCAGTTTTATCCGCTTGACGAATAAGAACGCTGTGATGGTCGCGCTCATCCCATGCTTTGAAATAGTGGCGACCTTGTGAATCGCGGCCCATGTCCACGAGACCCAAAACATCGCGATAAAACTTTACGCCTTCTTCGAGATCAAGAACGCGGATTTGTGCGTGCCCTGGTCTTAAAACACCTGTAATTGCCATTGTAAATTTCCTCCAGAAATAAGTTTATTTTTCACAGACATTCTTGTGCATTTTCCCGATGACTTTTACCTCAAGATTATCTTTTGGTTTGATGCAGCAGGTCAAAACACAGTTTTCTTCCAATTCTTGTTTACTGATATATTCAGTGCTCATGGGGCGGTGTTGGTGATATTCACCCTTAACAACCTGACACTTGCAAACTGAACATCCCCCTGAACGACACCCGACTGGAATGCCGCGCTTGCCAAGCCGGCGCATCCCTTCGAGAACGCTTTCATTCGTGGAACAATCAAAAGATTCCCCAGTTTCGGCGATGGTGATTTTTACATATTCATATGCTTCTTCAGTCATAACCGAAGTTGTGTTCCCTTTTTGCGTTTCCATCTTTAGCCCTTGTTTCTTTGGCTTTTTGTATTTTGATATTTATGAAATAAAATTTTGCGCTGGGGAAATACTTTTTTCGAGCCACAGCCATACCTAAAAAGTATTGCTACAATGGTTTACTATATAATTTTCTTTAGTAACCTTAACAAAATTACATTTGTCTTTAAGACATTTAGGAGGGTGGAAGAATGGAATTACGCCATTTGAAATATTTTGTTGCCGTTGCAAAAGAAGGCAATATAGGCCGTGCATCAAGCATTCTTCATATTTCGCAACCACCATTGACACGCCAAATTAAGCAACTTGAAGATCAATTAGGCGTCCAACTTTTTAAACGCTCTGTAAAAGGTGTTGAGTTAACGGATGCCGGAAAAACGCTTTATGACGAAGCAATCAACATATTATCTTTAGTCGATGTTGCAATTTCGCGAACTAAACGCGCTGCAGAAGGAATCATCGGACGGCTTGACGTTGCGATTTTTGGCTCTGGTGTTTTTGAAATTGCACCGCGCCTATTATTACGCTTTCGCGAATCTTTTCCCGACGTGCAAATTGTCTTACACACGATGAATAAAACCGAACAGATTGAGGCATTGCGACAAAGACGTATTAAAATTGGATTTAACCGTCTTATACCTGATTTGCCGGATATTGGCGTTAAAACCATTGCGGTTGAATCCATTGTAGTTGGCGTGCATAAATCCAACCCACTAAGTAAAAAAGAGGTTATTTCTTTTTCCGAACTTGCAAGCGAGCCAATTGTTTTATTCCCCAACATCGGCCGTCCAAACTTTGCTGACTTCATCCTAAGCCAATTTTATAAGTACGATATCACTCCTAATGTTGCACAGGTTGTAGGCGATGCGGCAACGGGAATTGCACTTGTTGCTTCAGGGTTTGGGGTATGTTTTGTGCCTGAATCGGCAATGTCATTTGGTGCAACTGGCGTTAAATATATTCCATTAAAAGAATCTGCAGACGTTAAAGTGGATATTTCATGTATGTATATGAAGGATGACAAATCACCAATTCTTGAGGCCTTTCTAAAAACCACTAACGACTTTCGTATTAATAGCAGCATGAACGATACCTAATAGGTATTGTTACCCCTAAAAAACGGTATTGGACGGTTTTAATTTTGCTTAATATCTTCGCTTGCAAGTAATTTAATAAAAGCGGGGAAACCTTGTAACATGGCAAAGATAAAATGCGCCCTTATCGGGTCGGGCAATATTGGCACGGATTTAATTTACAAATTACAACGTTCTGAATTTCTTGAACCTGTTTGGATGGTCGGAATTGACCCAGAATCAGATGGCCTAAAACGTGCCGCTTCAATGGGTTTAAAAACCACACATGAAGGCGTTGATGGTCTTTTACCACATGTCAAAGAAGACAATATTCAAATCGCTTTTGATGCCACTTCTGCATATGTACATGCAGAAAACAGCCGCAAATTAAATGAATTGGGCGTTTTGATGGTTGATCTTACGCCGGCAGCAATTGGCCCATTATGCGTTCCGCCCGTTAATTTACGTGAACATGCCGATAAACTTGAAATGAACGTCAATATGATTTCGTGCGCGGGTCAGGCAACGATTCCAATGGTTTACGCGGTTTCACGTATTCAAGGCGTTGAATACGCCGAAATTATTGCTTCTTTAAGCTCCAAATCAATTGGCCCAGGCACGCGTGCCAACCTTGATGAATTTACTTTCACAACTTCATCGGCACTGGTTAAAGTTGGCGGCGCAAAAAAAGGCAAAGCACTTGCAATTATCAATCCTGCTGATCCTCCAATGATTATGCGGAACACCGTTTATTGTATCACAGAAGAAAACCCAGATGAGGCAGCAATCACCAAATCTGTAATGGAAATGATTGCCGAAGTTCAAAAATATGTCCCTGGATATAAATTGGTGAACGGGCCAATTTTTGAAGAAAATCGTGTTGCCGTCTTCTTAGAGGTTGCCGGTCTTGGCGATTATTTGCCAAAATATGCTGGCAATCTTGATATTATGACTGCGGCAGCGGCACGCACCGCAGAAATGTTTGCCGAAGAAATTTTAAACGGCAAAATTACCCTTAAACCAACTTTGGCGCCAAAAGCACTTGAGGAGAATGCATAATGTCAAACCTAAAAGGTCGTAAAATTATTATACACGACATGTCATTGCGTGACGGTATGCATGCCAAACGGGAACAAATTTCTGTTGATAAAATGGTTGAAATTGCAACCCTTCTAGATGATGCCGGCGTGCCAATGATACAGGTAACGCATGGCGCAGGCGTTGGTGGCAATTCAATCCAACACGGCTTTGCCCCGCACAAAAATGAGGAATATATTTCTGCTGTTTCATCAAAAATGAAACAGGCAAAAGTTTCGGTTCTGCTTATCCCTGGTCTTGGAACCATGCCTGAATTGAAATCTGCATATGATTGTGGCGCACGTTCTGTTCATGCCGCGACCCATTGTACAGAGGCCGATACCGCACAACAACACATTGCATATGCCCGTAAACTTGGGATGGATGCGTCTGGCTTCCTAATGATGGCACATCTGAACACCCCTGAAGGCATCGCCAAACAGGGTAAATTAATGGAAGATTATGGCGCACAAACTGTTTATGTAACTGATTCTGCTGGCTACATGCTTCCGGATGACGTTAAAGCGCGGGTTGGCGCATTGCGCGATATCCTTAATCCTGAAACTGAAATCGGCTTCCACGGGCACCATAATATGGGCATGGGCATTGCCAATTCAATTGCCGCAATCGAAGCAGGCGCAAGCCGCATTGACGCCTCTGTTGCTGGTCTTGGCGCAGGTGCAGGTAATACCCCAACCGAAGTTTTTGTTGCTGTTTGCGATCGAATGGGAATTGAAACCGGATGCGACCTATTCAAACTTATGGATATTGCCGAAGATGTCATACTGCCATTCATGGATCACATGGTGCGCGTTGACCGCGCTTCATTAACCCTTGGCTTTGCGGGTGTTTACTCAACATTCTTGCTTCATGCCAAACGTGCAGGTGAAAAATACGGCATTCCAGCACGTGATATTTTGGTCGAACTTGGCCGCAAAAAAATGATCGGCGGACAAGAAGATATGATTTACGACACAACCCTTACAATGGCTAAAGAAAGGGGTTTGTTACCTGCCTAAAAGGTAATTTTAAAACAAGAGGAGGAAAGAGAATGAAAAAGATAAAGATAGCAGCGGTAGCGTTGCTTGCGGCAATGAGTTTTGCAGGAACAGCACAGGCTGGCTCAGAATTATTCCCAGGGATTTCAACCGGTATCCCATTGGGTGCGCCGTTGCCAGAAGGCGTTTGGGGCGTTGGTATCGGTACAACAGGAACCCGTGACTT
>APMI01000365.1_pt1 | contig 12740 bp, 14 predicted proteins | sample 667938 | NCBI WGS metagenome assembly APMI01 (sample SAMN01084076, study PRJNA167559) | wastewater metagenome | biome: Wastewater | place: Denmark: Ejby Moelle, Odense | collected 2011-11-28 | reverse complement strand
GCTAGTCTAATAATATGTCGGGGTGGCTCTATCTAATGGCCAATCGCTATCGCGGAACAATCTACATCGGCGTTTCACGAGATATTTCTCGACGTGCTTGGCAACATCGCCACGGTCGCGGATCCGAGTTCTGCAAAAGATATGGTGTTGTCCGGCTTGTCTATGCAGAGCAAGCAGACACAATCGTTGATGCCATTGCGAGGGAAAAAGCGCTTAAGAAGTGGCGGCGTTCTTGGAAAATCGAACTGATCGAGAGCGCGAACCCGCATTGGGAAGATTTGTTCGAGCGGCTGAACGGGTAAAAGAAGCTGGATTCCCGCTTTCGCGGGAATGACGGGGTTATCGCAGCTTTGCGATGGATAGCCCATCCAGCTTCACACGCTCCTTCACCGATTCCTCGCTGCGGGTCAGCGCCTTGGCAATCGCCTTCAGCGCCATGCCCTTTTTCGCCAGCGTATGGAGCTTCTGGATTTCAGCGCTCGTCCACGGCTGGCGATGACGTTCGAAACGATCGCCCGCCATTATTTCGGCTTGCAGAAACGATAGACGAACTGGTCCGTCTTGCCGCGGATCGACGGGTCGAACACGCTGGCCGTGCGCGGGTCGCTCGGATTGCGGTAGAGCGGGATTTCGCCGTCGAAGACGAACCCGGCCTTTTCGATCTCTGCACGCGCGGTCGCGGCATCGATGCGGTGCAGCGTCTGTGCCGAATCCAGCCCCGCACCGGCAACCGCGTAATGGTCCACCACGAGCAAGACGCCGCCGGGCTTCAGCGCTGCGAACAGTGTTTCGTCGATCTTTCCGGCCAGCGTCGGCGGCGCGATCTTCAGGTGCAGGTCGTGGTAGTTCTGCACCGTGATGATGACATCGACCGGCTTCGGCACGGCGAACGCGCCGAGCGAGGGCCGGAAGGCGGTGACATTGGGATAGGTGGCGGCAACCGCGTCCTGATCCGTCCCGTATTTCGCCATGAAGCTGATGAATTCGGCCGGTTGATATGCGTAGACATGCCCATTGGGCCCGACCGTCTTTGCCAGCAGGCGAGTCACGTATCCGCCGCCCATGATGAAATCGAGCACCGTGTCGCCCGGCTTGACCCCGGCATAGTTCAGTAATTCGCCCGGCTTGCGCGCCGCGTCGCGATCCCGATCCGCCTGCGGACGGGCAGGGTCGGCGATGGCCGCGGCGACCGCGGACTGGGCGGGCGTCATCGTCTTCGCGAGAGCAGGTGTGCAGAGTGTCAGGGCAAGCGCGGCGGCGAACACGGTCTTCATCGGTTCTCTCCCTCTGTTTGTCGGCAGGCTAGCAGGGTGGCGTGGGCGGACCAAGTGCCAAGCCCTTATCGACAAACGCGCGGCGGGATCAGATCGGCGACCACTCGATCGCGTCTTCGCCTTCGTCGTCGGCGTCGACCGTACCGGCCAGCGGGCCGACGGCGTCGAGCAGCCGATCGAGCACCCAGTCGACGCCGGTTCCCGCCGCGCCCGACAGCGGGATGACCTCCGCGCCGCTCGCTTCCTCGAGTTCGGCGGAAAGTGCGGCGATGAGTTCGTCATCGAGCATGTCGACCTTGTTGAGTGCGATGACCGAGGGTTTCTCGTCGAGGCCCGCCCCGTAAGCTTCCAGCTCTTCGCGGACGATGCGGTAGCTGTCGGCGACATCGGCGTCGTTCGCATCGATCAGGTGGAGCAGGACACGGCAGCGCTCGATATGGCCCAGGAACCGGTCACCGATACCCGCACCTTCCGCCGCGCCTTCGATCAGGCCGGGAATGTCGGCGACGACGAATTCGCGGTGCTTGTGACTGACCACGCCCAGCTGCGGCCGGGTGGTGGTGAAGGCATAGGCTCCGACCTTTGCATTCGCATTGCTGACGGCGTTGATGAAGGTGGACTTGCCTGCATTGGGCAGGCCGACGAGGCCCACGTCGGCGAGCAGCTTCAGCCGCAGCCAGACCCACGCCTCTTCGCCCGGCCAGCCGGTGCCGTGCTGGCGCGGGGCGCGGTTGGTCGATGTCTTGTAGCTCGCATTGCCGCGTCCGCCGTCGCCGCCGCGCAGGAAGACGTGCCGGTCGCCAACCTTGGTGAAGTCGGCGAGGACATGTTCCTTGTCCTCGCTCAGCACCTGCGTGCCGACGGGGACGCGCACGACCAGGTCGTTACCGCCCGCGCCGGTCATGTTGCGGCCCGCGCCGCCCTTGCCGCGTGGCGCCTTGAAATGCTGGGTGTAGCGGAAGTCGATGAGCGTGTTCAGCCCGGGCACGGCCTCGATGATGATGTCGCCGCCCTTTCCGCCGTTGCCGCCGTCGGGGCCGCCGAATTCGATAAACTTCTCGCGCCGGAACGCGACCGCGCCGGGGCCGCCCGAGCCGGAGGACAGGTAGATTTTAGCCTGGTCGAGGAAATGCATGTCAGGCCTTTGCCATCCGCGATTGAACGCCGGGTGACGCCATCAGTTGTTTGAGCGCGATGTCACGCGCGGCGTCGCGGGGCAAGCCGAGCGCATGTGCCATCGGCTTGCCGAGCAACGCGTCGCCGAGCGCCATCAGGACCAGCGTCAGCGTATCTTCGCGGATCAGCCCGTCCTCATTCTCGTCGGCGAGTTCATCGACCAGGTTGTGGATCGCCGACAATATGGGGTCGAGTGCGTCATGATTGCCGGACATGATCATCCATGTCGCGAGCGCGCCGGCACCCTGCTGGTCGAAGGCGTCGAACGTCATGTCGACGATCTCGCGCGGGTCAGCCTCACCGCGGCGCGCGCGCAGCACGGTCGCGCCAATGCTGTCGCAGACCGAGTCGGCGAGCATCGCCGCCAATGCTTTCTGGAGCCCCAGTGCCGAACCGAAATGATGGAGCACGTTGGCGTGCGTGCGGCCCACCTTCGCTGCCACGGCTTTCAGCGTAACTGCTTGAGGTCCCTCGGAAATGAGGATCACCCGCGCAGCATCCAGCGCGGCAGTACGGCTTTCATCCGGCGACAGGCGTTTGCGCACTATTGACATCAGTGTAAGTAGGCTCTAGCTCAGGATCAAACAGGAGCCTCTAGCATGGCAAACGCAAAAACGCCTACCGATCTGACCATTACCCCGCGCGACCGCCGTTTCGGGCGCGACATGGCGCAAAAGCGCTGGTGGCTGGGTGGAGACCCGATCGGTTCGGCGTTCCACAATGCGCTGTCGATCACCTTCCCCCGCGGCGAGGCGTTCTTCGTTGAATCGGTAAAGGCGTTTCGTGACGGCGCATCGCCGAAGCTTGCGCAGGAAATCCGTGCGTTCGTGATGCAGGAAGTCATGCACAGCCGCGAGCATGTGTCGTTCAACCAGCGCGTTACCGACGCGGGCTACGAGATCGCGCATCTCGAAAAGGTCGTCGTCGAGAGCCTGGAGTTGACCAGGGACCGGCCGCAGATCCTGAACCTCGCCGTCACCATGGCGCTGGAACATTATACCGCGATGATGGCGCACCAGATGCTGACCGATCCCAACGCATTCGCCGGTGCCGATCCCGAACTCGTCCAGATGTGGAAATGGCACGCGGTCGAGGAGATCGAGCACAAGGGCGTCGCGTACGACACCTGGCTGCACGCCACCCGCGACTGGAGCCGGTGGAAGCGCTGGAAGGTCAAGTCGATTATGATGCTGCTCGTCAGCCGCACGTTCTGGATCAAGCGCTGGGAAGGGACGCTCGACCTGCTCGCGCAGGACGGCATCACCGGCTGGCGCGCGAAGGCACGACTTGCCTGGTACCTGATCGGGACACCGGGGCCGCTGCGCCGCCTGTTCCCGGCATGGGTCGCATACTTCCTCCCCGGCTTCCATCCGTGGAACCACGACGATCGCAAGCTGATCGGCAAGTACGAAAGCGACTATTCGGACGCGGTGATGCCGAACGCGCTGGCTGCCTAACCCCGCTTGCACTCCGGCGCCGGTTGCGCGAGGCATGATGCATGCCGACGCAACCGACGCTTGCCACCGACCGCCTGATCCTGCGCCCGATCACCATAGCCGATTGGGACGCCTATGCCGCGATGTGGATCGACCCGCGGGTAACGACCTTCATCGGCGGCACACCGAGACCCACCGACGTGGCCTGGCCCAAGTTCGGGCAGGCCGCGGCGATGTGGGACCTGTTCGGCTATGGCAATTGGTCGGTTTATGACCGCGCGGATGAAACGTATCTTGGCGTTGCCGGACTGTCGGATTTCAAACGCGGCATCCTCGAACTCGATGGCTATCCGGAAGGGGGCTGGGCCTTCGCCGCCGCAAGCTGGGGCAGAGGGGTCGCCTCGGAAGCGCTGACCGCCATCCACAACTGGGCGGACGAGGCTGGCATCGCCGAAGTGCGCTGCATGATCGACGACGGCAATACCGCGTCGATCAAGGTTGCAGAGCGGGTCGGCTATGTGCCCTTTGCGAGTATCGAAGGAAACCGGCGCGTGTTCAGGCGGCAAGCGCCATCGAGGGGCTGAGGTCCAGCGTATAGCTGGCGCACGGCAGCTTTTCTCCACGCGCCGCGAACGGCCGAAGTTCGGCACGCCCGGTCGGTGCGAAGCCCAGCTTGCGCAGGACGCGCCCCGAAGCCGGGTTCTCGACAGCATGCACCGACACCAGCCGGTCCAGCCGTAGCGAGTGCCGCGCTGCCGCGACTAGCGCGCGGCCTGCCTCGGTCGCGTAACCGCGGTTCCGCATCGACGGAACGATCCAGTAGCCGAGTTCCGCCACGCCGCTGTGCTCTGCAATGCTGATACCGCCGATCAGCCGCGGAGGGTGCTTGGTCCGCAGGTAGATGAGCAGGTCCGCCTCGTGCGACGATCGCTCACGGCTGAGGTAGGCGACGGCGTCGTCTAGGGCATAGGGCCAAGGCGCGCGGGCGAGCGTCATCACGACATCTTCGCGCGCAAATGCTGCGTACAGTTCTGCAGCGTCCTCAGCCCAGCCGGGCCGTAACAGCAGGTTCTCTGTCCTGATGAACACGGTATCTCTCCTCCGCTCGCACCTACCCGCAAAACGTGACGGGATGGCGACAGGTTGCTTCAGGGAGATAATAAAAAGGGAGCTCGGGGGTGACCCTTACTCCCTGTCGATTTGCCTCAGCAAATCTTCGGGTCACCCTTGGGGCGACCCGATAATCGGACCGCCGGTTATTCGGCCGCAGCCGCCATAATCATGTCCACCGACACGTATTTACGGCCCTGTTTGCCTTCGTGGAACGCCACGCGACCCTCGACGAGCGCGAACAGCGTGTGATCCTTGCCAAGGCCGACGTTACGGCCCGGCCATACACGGGTGCCGCGTTGACGGACGAGGATGTTGCCGGCGAGCGCGTGCTCTCCGCCGAACTTCTTCACGCCAAGACGACGACCGGCCGAGTCACGACCGTTACGCGATGAACCGCCAGCTTTCTTATGTGCCATCTTAGATTACTCCGCGGTCTTCTTGGCGGCCGGCTTTGCAGCGGCCTTCTTGGATGCAGCAGCCTTTTCAGCCTTGGGGGCTGCTTCGGCCTTGGGCGCCTTGGCGGCGGCCTTCGGTGCGGCCTCGGCCTTCGGCGCAGGTGCTGCTTCTGCAACCTCTGCCTTCGGCGCGGCTTCCTTCTTCGCCTTCTTCTCTTCGGCTGCGCCGACGGCCACGATCTTAAGGATCGTGTGCTGCTGGCGATGGCCGTTGCGGCGGCGATAGTTGTGGCGACGCTTCTTCTTGAAGACGATGACCTTGTCGGCCTTCGCCTGCGCGACGATTTCGGCAGCGACCGTCAGGCCCGCTTCGCCCGTCGAGGTGAACAGCACATCGCCCAGCGTGACGCGCGCGCCTGCTTCGCCGTCCATGCGGTCGACGACGATCTTGTCTCCTGCGGCAACGCGATACTGCTTGCCGCCCGTGCGCACGATAGCGAACATGGCTCTCACTTTAAGTCAAAAAGATTTGCCCCGAGGAGCGAACTCGCCGGGAAAGCCGGTGCCGATACGGACGACGACTGCCGCTGTCAAGGTGAGTCGGCGGTTTTTAGCGCCGCCGGATCAGTGTTTACGGACGGCTTTCAACGGATAGCGCACGCCGTCGAACTCGTCGAACATGCCAGCGATGCCGGGATGGTCCACGGGCTCTTCGCTGTCGTCGGGGACCAGGTTCTGCTGGCTGACATAGGCGACGTAGCTGCTGTCGGCATTTTCGGCGAGCAGGTGATAGAAGGGCTGGTCCTTGCGCGGCCGCATCGCTTCCGGAATCGATTCGTACCATTCGTCGCTGTTGGCAAAGACGGGGTCGATATCGAAAATGACGCCGCGAAACTCGAAGTGGCGATGCTTCACGACCTCGCCGATCCCGAATTGTGCTTTGGCAACCCGGGGTACGGGCGTTCCGGCAGCGGCAGTGTCCATATTCATACGCTATAATTTAGGCGCTCTTGGCGGCTTGGCAAGCGCTCCAACAGCCGTTATGCGCCCGCCCTTCGATCGCGCCGGTGTCTTTATGGCACGCGTTCCTCTGCGGAGAGGTGGCTGAGTGGTCGAAAGCACCGCACTCGAAATGCGGCGTGCCCGCGAGGGTACCCAGGGTTCGAATCCCTGCCTCTCCGCCACCTAGTCATATCAGGCGTAGAACCTATCGACATCGTCGCGCAAAACCGCGCAGCTCTGCGCCGTTGGCTACCGGAAGGTTACCCGGAGAATCGCGATATCTCCGAAGATTGGCGCGTCGCGGTGATGGCCCGCTCCCGCTGGACGGGAATGCTGTCCGCTCGCAGCGATAGGGGCAACCAGAAAAGTGCTCAAATCGTCACGGCCTTGGTTTGCAGCTTGCAAGAAGCCCGCATCTCATATTAGTATTTTTATGCAAGCAACGTGTTTGCGGCTGTCTGATTAGGGTCTGATGTCGTTTCCTTCGTTGCTGTCCCGCAATCTCGCCATTCCCGCAATCGCGGCACCGATGTTTTTGGTCTCCGGGCCTGAAATGGTCATCGCCGCGTGCAAATCAGGCATGATCGGTTCGTTTCCGACGCCGAACGCGCGCACGCCGGAAATCCTCCAGACGTGGATGGAGCAGATTTCATCTGCCTGCGCGGCCGACGACAATGCCGCGTGCTGGGCCGCCAATCTTGTCGTGCACCCGTCCAACAATCGTCTGCCTGCCGATCTCGAATGCGTCCTCACCTGCAAGCCGCCGCTGGTTATCACTGCACTGGGTAGCCCAGCGCGCGTGATCGAGGCGGTGCATAGCTACGGCGGCTTGGTTTTTGCGGACGTCAATTCGGTGAGTTTTGCTCGAAAGGCCGTGGCGGCTGGCGTCGATGGGCTTGTCCTGGTGGCAGCAGGCGCGGGCGGGCACACCGGTCACACCGTAGGCTTTGCGTTCGTCGAAGAGGTCCGTGCATTCTGGGATGGGCCCATCGTCCTGGGTGGCGCGATCTCGACCGGGCAGGCGGTTCGTGCAGCCGAAGTTCTCGGTGCCGATCTCGCTTATGTCGGCACGGCGCTGATCGCCTGCGAAGAAAGCATGGCAGACCCGGCCTACAAGCAAATGGTGATCGAGGCGGGTGCGGAATCGATCGTGCCGTCCAAGGGGATAACCGGGGTCACGGCCAACTGGCTCAGGCCCAGCCTGATCGCGGCAGGATATGATCCCGCCAATATGCCGGAGGACAAGAAACCCAATTTCGAAAACGCGCAGGACGATGCCAAGGCCTGGAAGAATTTGTGGTCGGCCGGTCAGGGCGTGGGCGCCGTGCGGGGGCGTGAGCCGATGTCCGAAATCATTGCGCGGCTGAAAAGAGAATATGATGCGGCAGCCCGATTGCCGCCGTTCGGGAAATAGGAGCGATGCGATGCAGGCCGAACTTGTCGGGACGATCCCTTCGACGATCCAGCCCAGCGACAATCCCTATCTGACGGGCGCCTGGAGACCGACACACAACGAATGGAATGCTGTCTTCGCCAATGGCGACGCATGGGTAATCGGCACGATCCCCGATGACATCGACGGCGTGTACGTGCGCACCGGAGAGAACCAGATCAACGACCCGATCGGGCGCTATCACCCCTTCGACGGCGACGGCCTGATCCATGCGATCTCGTTCAAGGACGGTCGCGCAAGCTATCGGAGCCGGTTTGTCCGGACCAAGGGTTTCCAGGCCGAACAGGAGGCAGGGCGCTCGCTTTGGGCGGGATTGATGGAGCCGCCGCACAAGTCGGCACGGCCCGGTTGGGGCGCGCAGGAATGGCTCAAGGATTCATCGTCCACGGACGTCGTCGTTCACGCAGGCAAGATACTTTCGACCTTCTACCAGTGCGGCGAGGGTTATCGGCTCGACCCGTTCACGATGGACCAGTTCGGTACGGAAGGTTGGGTGCCGCTCGATGGCATTTCGGCGCATTGCAAGACCGACGAGGCGACCGGCGAGCTGTTGTTCTTCAACTATTCCAAGCATGCGCCATACATGCACTACGGGGTGGTCGGGGCGGACAACCGGCTGAAGCATTATGTCCCGATCCCGCTGCCCGGCCCGCGCCTGCCGCACGACATGGCCTTTACACCGAACTATTCGATCCTGAACGACATGCCGCTCTACTGGGCGCCGGAATTGCTGGAGAAGGGACTGCACGCGGTTCAGTTCTATCCCGACCAGAAGACCCGGTTCGCGATCATCCCGCGCTTCGGCCAGCCGGAGGACATTCGCTGGTTCGAAGCCGAACCGACTTACACGCTGCACTGGCTGAACGCGTGGGAAGAGGGGGACGAAATCGTCCTCGACGGCTATTTTCAGGAAGAGCCGATGCCAAAGTCGTATCCGAACGCGCCCAAGGGGCTCGAGCGGATGATGGCCTATCTCGACCAGCAATTGCTCAAGCCGAAGCTTCACCGCTGGCGGTTCGATTTGAAAACGGGCGCAACGGTTGAAGAGCGGCTCGACGACCGGATCCTGGAATTCGGGACGATCAACCAGAAATTCGCCGGGCGGAAATATCGTTACGCCTATAGCGCGATCCCGGAGCCCGGCTGGTTCCTGTTCCGTGGCCTTGTGAAGCACGACCTTGAAACCGGAACGAGCGAAGCTGTCGCATTCGGCGACAACCGGTTCGGCAGCGAAGCGCCTTTTGCGCCGCGTATCGGCGCGGTCGATGAAGACGACGGCTATATCGTTTCCTTCGTCGCGGACCTGAACGCCGATACGTCCGAGTGCCTGTTGATCGATGCGAAGAATTTCGCGGCGGGGCCGGTCTGCCGGATCATATTGCCCGAGCGGATATGTTCGGGAACGCATGCGACCTGGGCGAACGGCAGCGATATCGGCATGTCCGAAAACACCGTGCTGGCCGCCTGACATGATCCTGGCAAACGAACAGCGGCGAGCAGAATGCAGGGCGGCCGGGTGGTGGGGTGACACGACGCTGAGCGACATGTTCGTCGCCAATGTCGGTCGGCATCCCGATCGGATGGCGCTGATCGACGCGCCCAATCGCAACGATGTCGCCTTCGGCGATCCGCGCCGGTTCACCTATGCCGAAATGCTGGCCGAGGTTGAGCGGATGGCTGGCGTATTGCTCGCGAATGGCGTCGGCAAGGACGACGTCGTGATGGTGCAATTGCCGAACATCAGCGAGTTGGTGAATCTGTATTTCGCGACCGCGCTTATCGGCGCTGTGATCAGTCCGGTCGCGGTACAGTATCGCTCGCACGAACTGTCGGCGATGATCGGGATCGCCAAACCCCGGGCCTTTGTCTGTGCCACGCGCATGAAGGGCTGCGACCATGTCGGCACGGTCCGGCCGCTGCTGGGCGGGACGGTCCGCTTGTTCACCGTTGGACCCGACGCGCCTGACGACGCGATCGACCTGTCCACGGCAAGCGCGCCGGGCACCTCGCTCGCGGCGCATCAGGCATCCAATCCGGTCAGCGCGGACGACATGTTCACGATCTGCTGGACGTCCGGAACGACCGGGGCGCCAAAGGGTGTACCACGCAGCTACAATCATTGGGTCGCCATATCGCCGGGCACCTATGAATCGGCGCGGTTACGGGACGGCGATATCATGCTGAACCCGTTCCCGCTGATCAACATGGCGAGCATAGGCGGCGTGACAATGAGCTGGCTCAAGAAGGCCGGCACGATGGTGCTTCACCATCCGTTCGACCCCAAGGTATTCCTTGCCCAGATCGCCACCGAACGCCCGCATTTCACCATTGCGCCGCCTGCCGTGCTGAACATGCTGCTGCAGGACGAGGCGCTGCTTGCCAGGGTCGATCTGTCCAGCTTGCGGTCCATCGGTTCGGGGTCGGCGCCACTCGCGCCGGCGATGGTCAAGGGGTTTCAGGACCGCTTTGGCATCATGGTGATCAACCTGTTCGGATCGAACGAGGGCATGGCGCTGGTCACCGGCCCGGACGATGTTCCTGATCCAGAAGAACGAGCCCGGTATTTTCCCCGTTCGCCCCTGTTCAGCCCTCCATATGGCGATGGACGGGCGCCCAATATCGAAACGCGTCTCGTCCCTCCGAAGGGTGGCGCGGAGATCATCGACAACGGCGTCTCGGGCGAGTTGCAGATCAAGGGGCCGACGGTTTTCGAAGGCTATTACGGGGCGCCGGAACAGACCGCTGCCGCATTCACGGAAGATGGATTCTTCAAGACCGGCGATCTGTTCGAAATTGCCGGCAACGGCCGGTTTTATGAGTTCGTCGGACGTTGCAAGGACCTGATCATCCGCGGTGGCGTGAACATAGCGCCGGAAGAAATCGACCAGTTGTTAAGCGGGCACCCGAAGTTGCAGGAAGCGTGCGCGTTTCCGTTGCCGGACCCTGTCATGGGCGAACGGATCGGGGTGGCGGTGGTCCCGCGTGCGGGCGAAGTGGTTGCTCTCGACGATATCACCGCCTGGCTAAAGGCCAAGGATCTCGCGGTCTTCAAGCTGCCCGAGCGGATGTTCATTTTCGACGAACTGCCGCGAAACGTGACCAACAAGGTGATGCGGAGCGACGTGCGTGATCGCGCTGTTTCCATGCTGAAAATGGAAGATCGAACTCTTGAAAAATAGCTATCTCCACGACGCCGTCCGCACACCCCGCGGCAAGGCGAAGTCCGACGGCGGTCTGGCGACATTTTCTCCCCAGGGGCTGGTCAAGCATCAGCTCGACGCGCTTCGGCAGCGTGCCGGTCACGGCGTGTCGACACCCGATGCCCTGTTGCTCGGCTGCGTCGGCCAGGTCGGGGCGCAGGGCGGTCACATCGCGCTCGTATCGAAGCTCCACTCGGGCCTGCCCGACGGTACAGCGGCGCATTCCATCAACAATTATTGCGCCTCGGGCTTGTCCGCGATCGGCCAGGCGGCGGCGCTGGTCGAAAGCGGCCAAGCGGGATCGGTACTGGCGGGCGGGGTAGAAATGATGAGCCGGGTTCCCTTCATGGGGGACCGCGCAAGCTATTATGAAGACGCAAGCTTTCCGCATCGCGCGCGCTATATTCCGGTTGTGCTGGCGGCGGATCGCCTCGCCGATGCCGAGAGGCTGGATCGGGCCGCGCTGGACGCGGTCGCACTCGCTTCGCAGCAAAAGGCCGGTGCCGCGGAAAATGACCCCGTGCTGCAGCGATCGCGGATCGCGACAGGCACCCTTTCCGGCGAAGAATGTATTCGCCCCGCCACCACGGCAGACACTCTTGCCGCCATGGAACCCGCTTTCGGTGCGCTGCAGGCCCAGTATTCCGATGCGCTGGGCGGGGCGACCTTCGATCCATTGCATTCGGTTTCGCATGCTCCACCGATCTGCGACGGTGCGGCCCTGGCGCTTGTCGGCGGTGCGGATCTCACACCGCATCCACGAGCGCGCATCCTTGCCTTTGCCGAAAGCGGCGGAGATCCCGAGGCATCGCTGACTGCCGGTTTCTCCGCGATGGAAAAGGTGCTTGCGCGCGCAGGACTGACCCTGGCCGACATCGACCGGATCGAGTTCATGGAGGCCTTCGCAGTCACCATTGCCAAGTTCCTGCGCGATTATCCGGTCGATCCCGGTCGCGTGAATGTCGGGGGCGGGCATATCGCCAAGGGGCATCCGATGGGTGCCAGCGGCGCGATCCTGGCATCGACGCTGCTCGACTGCCTCGATGCGTGCGATGGCAATCTGGGCCTTGTGGTCGTCAGTGGCGCGTCCGGCGTGGGAGCGGCAATGATCGTCGAGCGGCTGAACTGAATGGCGACGTCGCTGGACGAACTGATTTCCAGGCACGCCGCCACGCTTGCCGCTGCGATCGACGCGGTGGAGACACGAAAGAACTGGAGCGCGTTCAAGGACTCGCCGAGCGCGAAGTTTCACGCACCTGGCGCACCTGAGGCAGGCAAGGCGGCGTTCGAGGCGCAGCGGGGCCGGTCGTTCGATCTCGAGCAGCCCGGAATAATCGCGCGCTCCGGCGGAGAGGTGTCGCCCTTCACCCGGCAATCGCTCGGCATCGATTATCCGGTGTGCGATCCTGCGGCACTGATTGCTGCGGCCGGCACGGCCATGGCCGACTGGCGCAAGGTCACTCCGGACACGCGGATTGCCCTGTGCCTCGAAATGGCGACGCAGCTTTATGCCCGCAATTTCGAAATGGCGCACAGCGTCATGCACGTCGCGGGACAGAGCTATACGCAGGCGTTCAGCGGAAGCGGTCCCAATGCCCTCGATCGCGGCATTGAAGCACTGGCCTATGCTGCAAAGGCCATGCGCGACGTTGCCCCCAACGCCCGTTGGGACCGCATGTTCGGCAAGGAGT
>APMI01010122.1_pt1 | contig 12742 bp, 15 predicted proteins | sample 667938 | NCBI WGS metagenome assembly APMI01 (sample SAMN01084076, study PRJNA167559) | wastewater metagenome | biome: Wastewater | place: Denmark: Ejby Moelle, Odense | collected 2011-11-28 | reverse complement strand
CCTTCGGGCGCTGCGGCCTCAAATCGCCCCGCCATAAGTCACGACCGCAGCAAACCTGTCTGCCAGCATGGGAAGGGGCCAAAATGGGCCGTATAGCCATTTTTTTAACGTCGGCGCGATTTCCTAGCCTGACCATCAAAAAAATCGCCCTGCGGCCCGCAATTCGCCGCCGCGGTTGGTGTATCTCAAAATGCGCCGGTGTACACCCCCCCGGAGGGAATGCTTGCCCCGCCCGAAGGGCGGAAGGTGTCTTAGAAATGTCAGAGAAAAAACAGCATGAAGCGGAGGCCAGCAGGCCGGAGCGCGAGGAACCCAAAGCGAGCCAGCAGGCGAGCGGGGCTGCAGGAGCCTCAACCGTAGAGCACGGGGTTTTGGTTTCGTCGCCGCGCGATCGCCGCGTAGTGAACTGGATGATTGAACAAGTTGGCGCCGCGCAAGTTGCTGCTGCCGCATCCAAGCTTGCGGGGGCTCGCAAGCCCTACCCTTCCAACGTTGCGAAAGCGCTGAAGCTGACGCCGCCGCGAGCGCTCGCGCTTGCTGAAGCCTCTGATGTGAAGGCGTTGATGGCTGAGACTCGGCGCCAGTTAAAGGGCATTTTCCCAACTAGGAAAATGCCCTAATAAATCGCCCTCTCCGCCCGTCCTTGTTTCACGTTGCGTGGTTTACTCGGAAATTGCGGTGAAGCGCTGACGCTCGCCGAGATCCAGGACGAACACCAGCGGCGAAGCCGCGCGCAGCACATCGAACCGCTCGCCCTCGCCTTCCGCCAGCTCGGCCACGGCATCAAGCCCGGCATCGATCGCACCAAGCCAGACATTCAACAGCGGCGCAGCCGTCGAGCCCTGAGCAATCCAGCGTTCGGCGCTCACGCGGGCCGGGAATCACTTGCAGCACCCGTGCCGGTAGAGCGTCGAACGAGAAACACCGAGCATGTGCGCCACTTCCGACGGTGTGCAGCCTTCGGCCAGCAGCGCCCTCGCGTGCTCGATGCGAGTCTCCGACATTGAAGAAGGCCGACCGCCTGCGCGTCCGCGCGCCTTTGCCGCGGCGAGTCCGGCTTGCGTGCGCTCGACCAGCCGCGCCCGTTCAAACTCCGCGAGCACCGCGAGCATGTGCAAGTGCATGCGCCCGGCAGCCGTTGCCGTGTCGATCCGCTCGCGCAAGCTGGCGAACTGGACGCCTCGCCGTTGCAGATCATCGAGCAGCAACACGAGGGACGAAAGCGACCGGCCCAAGCGATCGAGCGCCCACACCGCCAGCACATCACCAGGTTGCAGCCGAACAAGCAGCCCGGCCAGTGCCGGGCGAGCCTTGGCGCCGCTGCCGACCTCTTCGACCACTTCCGTGCAGCCGTCGGCGGCCAGCGCTTCGCGTTGCGCCGTCAGATCTTGCCCGCCCGTGCTGACTCTCGCGTATCCAATTCGCATATTCAATCGAAAGATCACAAGCAATTTCAAGGGTTTGAGAGTTTGCCAGCAATCCGAGTTTTGACACAAGGATTTGCGACACGGCGACCCGCGCCAGGGCGAGCCCGGCGAGGCTGTCGCGAAACGTTCATTTTTGCGACAGGTGCCCACTTTTTAAGCACACCGCCGACCCCCTCGCCCGCCAAGAGCCGGCAGGCGCGCACCCCCTGACTTGTCCCCGGATTCTGTGGATTGTTCGCGTGTTTGGCTGTTGTATGCTGTAAAGTGTTGTTGTAAAATACAGCTTACAACATACAACCCAAGGGCACGAAATCATGGCATCCGAGGCAGTCGTCACCACCGAACTGATCCACGCCACCGCGGACGAGCTTGCGGCCGAAGGCAAGACGCCGACGCTTGAACTGCTACGCGCAGCGGTAGCCGAGAAAACCGGCACTAAGGGCGGCAGCTTCGCAACCCTTTCCCCTGCCCTGCGGTCGTGGAAAGAGCGTGCACGCGTTGTCGCTGAGCCGATCCGCGAGGCTGCGCCGCAGGCGATCATTGACCGCCTGCAAGGCTGGACGGCAGACCTTTGGGCGCAAGCGCTTGAGCTGGCGAATGCCCGCCTTGCTGCTGAGCGTGAGGCCTTGAAGAAGGCGCAGGAGGCTCAAGAAGCCGAGACCGCCCAAGCGCTCGCGACGGCCGATGCTCTCGACGCCGAACTTAACCAGGTGCGCGCACAGCTCGCCGACGCCGAGGCTGCAATCGAAGTTGCAGGCCAGCGCATCGAGCAGCAAGACGAAGCCGCCCGCACGCTGCGCGCGGAGCTGGACGCCTCGCGCTCAGCCCTCGCCGTTGAACAGGCCAGAGCCGCTGAGCTGGACGCCCGCGCCGAGGATCTTAAAAACGAGCTTTCGCGCGCCCACGCCGACACCGACGCGCTGCGCGCCGAGCTGGCGAAGGCGCAGGAGGCCGCGGCGATACAGAACGTTGAGATGTTCACCGCGCGTTCTGACCTCAAGGCAGCTGCCGAACGAAACAGCAAGCTCGCACAAGAGCGCCAAGAAGAACGGCAGCGCGCAGCGCTGGAACTGCACCGCGTCAATGATGAACTGAAGCGCGCTGTAAAAGAGTGCAAGGAAATGCGCGCCGAACTGGCGACCGCCCGCGAGACCGTTGCCCGCTTGTCGGGCGAAACGGAGCAGCACAAAGCCGAGCGCGAGCGCAGCGCCCACGAGGTGCACCGCATCGCCGAACAACTGACGGCCGAACGCGACACGCTGCGCGCAGAGCTTGCTGCCAGTCGCGAAGCATCGGCCCGCCAAGCTGGCGAGCTTGAAGCGCTGCGCGCCCTACTCGCCCGCTTCACCCCTGCCCAGACCAGCGAACAGCCGGAGCGCACAGGAAAATCGAAGACTTGAAACCCAGGCGCACCACCGCCGACCCCCTCGCGCATCAAGAGCCGGCGCCTGCCGTCGCCCGGACTTGTCCCCGGATTCTGTGGATTACTCTGCGAGCCGTCGTAGCAGATCCCAGTGCTGTAGCACGGCAATAGTGCGGTCCAGCAGATAGACAAAAGCAGCGCCAGCACGCAGCCATTGCGTTGCGTGCTCAAGATTTGAATTTGCGGTAGATGCGCGTTTTTTAGACATTGCTGCGGCTCTCTGAAATCAAGACACGCGCATTGCACCGCGCCGCCAGCCCACAATCTACTTGGGGGATTTCCGCGAATCGAATTGGTTGGTCGGAGCGCCCACAACGGCCCTGACTGGCCCACAAAGGCCCTTTGCGCGTCGGTGATGATTAGGATTTCTCGGATCTACACATGCCGCTCGATTCCGCTTTTGCCTTCTGCCTTTGCGCCGTGTGCTGGACTACTTCCGCGCGGTCATGTGTTGCGCTGCCGTGGCGCGTTCGGCTGGGTCTATTCGGCCTCGGGCTGCCCTTTGCGGCCTACCTGACCCAGCACGGGCCACACTGGCCATAACTGGCCCACTTTGGCCCTACCCGGCCACGTCGTGCCAACGCGGGCCGTCGCTTTAGCGCTTGACCGGTCGCCGTATTTCTGTAAAATCGTAAAAACACAAACACGGAACAAACGCCATGTTCGACAAGGTTCACAATCCAGTTTTGAAGCTGCTGCTGTCGCTCGGTTTGCTCGCTGCTGTCTTCGCTGTCGTCGGCATGCATTACGTACATCACGTCCACGAATACAACTTGAAGGCTCAGCTCGCTGCAGCTAAAGCCTGCGACGACGACCGTGCTCGTCATCAACCCGCTCCCGGCATTCCCGTGTTTCTGTAAAATCGCAAACACGGAGAAACGATTTCAAGGAAAAGCGGAAATGATCATCGGAGTTCTGAATCAGAAGGGCGGGGTCGGTAAGACGACACTGAGCGTCAACCTCGCTGCGCAGCTGGCGCGGGGCGGTGCTCGTGTGTTGCTTGTCGATGCCGATCCGCAGGGCTCAGCGCTGGACTGGGCCGCGGCGCGCCAGGGCGAGCCGTTGTTCTCGGTCGTAGGCTTCCCGCGCCCGACGATTCACAAAGAGATTGCACAAATCGGGCGCGGATACGATCACGTCGTCATCGACGGGCCGCCTCGAGTTACCGACCTGGCGCGTTCGGCGATCATGTCTGCCGACTTTGTTCTGATCCCTGTTCAGCCGAGCCCGTACGACATCTGGGCTGCTGATGAAGTGGTGAAGCTCATCAACGAAGCGCGCGTCTTCAAAGACGCACTGAAAGCCGCTTTTGTGGTGAATCGCAAAATCGCAAACACAGCGATCGGTCGTGATGTCGGCGAAGCCTTAGCTGCTTATCCCATCCCCGTGCTGAATGCGTCGATCACACAACGCGTCGCGTTCGCTGAAGCTGCAGCAGGCGGGCTCGCGATCTATGAAATCGAGGCCGGTCAAGCTGCTTCAGAGATTGAAGCGCTGGCTGTAGAACTACTAGCCCTGGAGCAGCAGGCATGAACACAAAGAAAGTTTCGATCGGTGCGAAGCCGACGGCGAAGCCGCAGGCGGATCAGTGGGTTGAAAGCCGCGCGGCGGCGGATGCGCCGGAAAAGATGAAGCGACTGACGATCGACATCAGCGAGAGCCTGCACCGTCAGATCAAAGCTCAGTGCGCTTTGAACGGTACGAAGATCGCCGACGAAGTCCGCGAGCTTCTTTTGCAGAAATACGGAAAGTCGTAAATACGCTTGTTGCGGAATGCAAAACGCCGCAAGTTGCTGAGCCGGATCAATGCGGGGATTGCGCCCCCGCATTGATCCTAACCACATCAAATGGAGGTCTGAATGGCTACTTCTGAGTCTAACATTGCCGCCCAGCTCGACCCGAGCACGCGCGATTTCTGGCACAAGACGCAGCGTGTTGATCGCGTCATCGTTTCACGTGCGGCACGCACGGGCATCCAGCTCGCGCCGCTCAGCGAGCCGCGGACAGCGCTCGACGTGCTGCGGCACGCCGCAGCAATTGGAGCCCGAGCGGCGCGTGTCGGCCTCGCGCCAGCGCCGGTGGACACTTCTCCTCGCGTGAGTATCGAGTCGCTGCGGCGGGTAGGGCAGGAGCTGCGCGCTGCGGGGGTGATTCGGTGACCAGGCAATCAGTTGCGGCAGGGCTCAACGCGCTAGCAAACAGTGCGACACCAGCTCAGTTGAAACGACTGCGCGCCGCGAAGGCTGGCGCCGCCGTTGCAACTCTCTTCACGGCGTTTTGCTTTGTAGTGAGCACGGGCGGCGAGGGCGGTGCGGCCTTCTTGTTCTCGCTCGTGCTTGCAGTCGGCACTTGCGCCGCAGTCATGCAGTGGCTCACGTTCACAGCAGCTGTCGCAACTGCAAAAGAGCACCGCGTCATTCGTCGCAGAGACGTGCTCGTGCGACCGTGGATGCTGATTAACTTGATGTTGTAAACACGCGAGGCGGGCATGTTCGGGTTCAAGAAAAAAGGGGATGTGATGCTTGAAGCCGCGGCTGTTCTGAACGCTGTTCACAGTGCAGCTGACGATCGAGAAGACGCGCGACTTGTCGCGAACCGCTCTCGCAATGCGACGCGGAACGCCGACGCCGCGATCGGCGCTGGCGCGGCTGCTCTGCTGCTCGCTAACAAGAAGCTGCGAGCTGAACTCGCAACCTGGCAACATGCACAGATGACATCGTGTGCTCACGCGAACGCTTATGACGCGCTTGTCGTCGCACTGCAAAAAGAGTTATCAGCGGCGACCGGTGAGACGATCACCTCGATTCGCGATCGTCTCCGTCATGTCGCAGCTGAGCAGTTTCAAGCCGAAATCGCTGCGGCGGCTGCTCGCGGCATCGTCATCGAGCTGCCAGCTTCATTGCGCCCCGCATCACAGAGCCCTGCGCCTTGAATCTCACCATCCCAGTGAAAAGCCCCGCAGAAGCGGGGCTTTTTTTACTCTTCACCGCGCGCTGGCGACTCGGGTGTCTGTTGTGCAGAGGCCTCGGTGATCCCCTGGCCTGACACACCTTCAATGTCCGCACTGCCGCTACTCGAACGGCCATCCGATTTCTCCGGACTTTGACTGGCCTGGCGCGGTTGACTCACACCGGACTCGCGCGTCGCCAACGGCCCGCCTGCAGTGATCATGCTTTGCCCGCTCTGTCCTTCGAGCTGTTCATTCGCACTCATGCCTTCCAGGGCCGATGCGATACGCTGTTGCACTCCGTCGCGCGCTTGCTGTGCAGCCTCAGCTGCCCCCGCTCGACGCTCAGCAGCTGCTTCGCGGCTGCTGCCTTGCGTCGCGCTCATACCGCCCACGAAAGCCGCCTTGGCTTGCCCCGACGCACCGCTTTCAACGCGTTGCAGCCCGGCGCTTTCACCGATGTCGCCGGTCCCTGCGCTGACCCAGCGAAGCGCTTTGTCGGGCAATGTTTGCGGAAGTCCAAAGAAGAGAAAGAAGATCGCTCCAACTAGAAACGCATAAATCAAAGTCCAGGCTAGAACGGAGAAGACGCCAAATATTGACCCGGCCTGCGTTGTGCGCACCATCAGCAAAAACGCTTCGTTGACCCAGACCATCGTCGGCCTTAGTGCCACCAGTGCGATCACAAGCCCAATAATCATCAAAGCAGGCCGGAAGAAAAGTGAGAGCAGCAGCAAGTAACCCTGCTGCTGACCGCCGATGAAGCTGTCCCGGCTTTCCGGGGTGATGTGCATGACGGCCCAAAGAGGGGCCGCAACCACTGCCTCAACTACACTAACAAGCCACCCGACGACGCCGATTGCAAACACCAAAAAAGGCATAGCGGGCAAGAAGTACCCCATGAAATATCCAACGCCTGCTATCCCTTTCATCGCGAAACCTATTTCTGACGACGTTTTTTCAACGAACGCTTCGACGCCTGCGATAGCGCCGCAGATGATCGCGCCGCCGGCTGCGAGGTTTGTCCCCAGCACAGACTCTTGAGATCCGACTTGACACGTTGTCCGCGCGCCACGCAAGACCGACGCGGCAAAGATCTCTCCGACCGCATATGCTTCAGCAGCCCCGACTAGATAGTCCCCGATGTCTTTAACTTTCAGTATCGGATCGTCGTCGCGACGCTTGGCCTTGTTGTTATCCCTGTTCTCAGATTCATCGTCTGCAATCTGATGAACGATACCTGCCAGCAACCAGTTGCCGACGCTGTTGAAGAATGACTCGATCCGCGCCTTTACTCCCATCCCCCCGTCGCCAAAATCGTTAGTGTTCAGGTTCGAATCGAGCCGCATGGTTGCCACACCGGACGCGGTGCCGGAACTTGCAGACAATGAATCGACGTGTGCGCGCAGCGTGGCCGCCGTGTTTGCATAGCGAGCAAGCACCGCATTTGCCGCTTGACCAACCGCCCCGCTCCCCATCGACGTATCAACGCGCTCGTTACCAGCGCGGTACGTTGTTTGCAACGAGCTGGCTTCGCGTATCGCTGTTTTAAGTCGAGCAAGCTCAAAGTAGAGCGAACCGGCCCAGACCCAGCCGCGTTCTGTTAATCGCTGCGCGGGACCTGACGACGAGAAGTTCCAGTGCAGGGCCGACTTCATGTCTTGCATCAGCAACTCGCGCGACATCGAAATCACCTTGTAAACGGCGTCGCCGTCAATCTTCCTTCTATCTTCTGGGTTGCCCGCTACATCGCTGACAATCCCCGCAACGTCCGCCACGGGCCCGCTGAACAGCTCATACACGCGTCGCATGCGCGCCTGAGCGAGCGCTTCATTCAGACCCGACACGAGATCTACCTGAAGCCGCTTTCCTGTCTCAGTTGCCACTGTGTTTTTGACCGTCAACGTTCCGCACGTCGATGCTTCTGTTCCGTCGTTCAAAATCCCCACATACCCAAAGGTCGTCTGATACTCAGTGCGCCCCTCGCCCAAGGGCGTCGATGTCATCCGCACGTCAAGTCGCAAATCAGGAATCGGGTTCGGCGTAACCGACTGCAGCGCGTCATGCAAACCCCGCGCACAGACTTGCATCCGCAAGGCGCCCATCGCTACAGAGTCCCAGCTTTTGTCATCAATCAGACTGGACTCCACCGAGTTGATCGCTGTCACCCCGATCAAATGATCGACTGTTCCCTGCCAGGTCTGCGACGCAAAGCCGCACGACCAGACGACGACTGTTAGGACAAGAACTTGGACGCCACTGATCCCCGCAGCCGTGGGAATCAGTAGTCCCATCGACACCGTCGTCCGGATGGGTGTCCAGAAGGTATTCCACTTCTTGCCGAGCGCTGCGCCGTCGTTGGCGGTGTGTGCCACACCGAACACCGTGATCCAAGAGAGCAGGAATGCGCCAAAGAACAGCACGCCACTATTAAAGAATTGCAGCGCGGCCGTCACGGCAGTCATCCCCGGCGCGGGAACATTGCCTCCGCCGGCAATGTGGTCAATCGCGGAGCCAAAAATCTGACGCAGCAGATTGATAGAAGTGTCGTCAGGAGAAGGGGTGAACGGGCTTGTCATGGGCAGATTCCTTGAGTGCAAGCGGCGTGATTTTTAATATTTAAAATCACTTCAAATCGAGCGGTATTTAACTAACAAAATGCTGGATTTGATCCGCAATTAAGTATCTCAAAGCTACTGCTAACAAATATCCAAATCAAGCCCGTTTTGACGTCAAATTGATCTACAAAACAATAATGGCGCAACATTGCGCGCCATTATTTTGATTAATCTTTTTTAACCCACACAATCTATTCTTGAATCCGTCCAAGAGAGCTAAACATCGGCCGCTCAATTGCTCTTTCTTCGGCAATCCTAGATTGCTCTTCAACCTTTGTTTGCTGCGGCTGTGCCTTTGGCGCCTTCCTCCGCTCCTTTGCCCGCTGCATGTAGCTCTTCAGTGTAGCCGTTGAAATTGCTAGCCCGCCGTCTTTCATGTGTGCGCTGATCTCATCGAGGCTGTAGCCACGCTTCTGCAGCGCCTCAATCTCCTTTCTTAGCACCTTCACGGCGTCTTGCTTTGTAAGCTTCTGCTCCGTCGGCTTTTCAGGCAGCCCGCGCAGCCGTGCTGCGATCGCTTCGACTTGATCAATTGTGTAGCTCATAGAGACTCCTTTTCTGCATTCGCCCGGCAATTGCTGGTGACTTAAAGATATACCTTTTGATTTCATTTGCAAAATGCGTTCTGCAAGATCAGAATTGCATTCGAAGCACATGAATTGCACAGTAACAGGATGGCCCTTGTTAAACACATGCTTCGCAGTGTTTCCCAAGGGACGCCTCTCGAACCGTCCGACGCTCCGCATCTTCCGGTTCAGGCTCATCCTGCCAGGGAGTTCCCTGGACCCCGGGTGTTCGGCGCCTCGCTTCTCACACCCTTAACAAAATCAGGAGGTCACATGCCGTTTGAAATTCAAGGCCGTGAAGCTCTTGATGCGTTTATTGGTTTGCGGCTTCCTGAGAGGGAGAAGTTGCAGATTCAGGAAGAGGCAGACCTTGCCGGAATCAGCATGAGCGAGCTTGTGCGGAGGCGGTACTTCGGACGCCCGATCGTTGCCGACGTTGACCTGCAAATGATTCGGGAACTTCGCCGCATTGGTGGCTTGCTCAAGCACGTGCACAACTCCTCTGGCGGCGCCTACTCAAGCGAAACAGCGAACGCTGTGCAAGAGGTCCGGCGATTCATCGAACACTTGAGCAGGGACCGGTGAACGATGATCGTCAAGAAGATCAAACGCCTGAGGTCAGGCCGGAGGACAGAGAAGGCCAAAGCGGCGCACATCCGCGATTTAACAACGTACATCTCCGCGCCCGGCGACGCGGAAAAGCTCCTTTATCTGACTTCGCGCGGGTTCGTGGCTGAGACGTTTTCAGCACAGCAAGCAGAGATGATTGCACTAGCGAGTGAGGCGGTGCGCTCCGATAACCCGGTGGTGCACTGGGTGATGAGCTGGAGAGAAGGCGAGCGGCCGACGAATGAGCAGATTGAGGAAGCAATAACCACGTTTCTTTATGAGATGGGCTTGAGTGAGCACCAGGTCATTGCAGGCGCGCACCAGGACACCCACAACATGCACGTGCACATTGCTGTTAACCGCGTGCACCCTGAGACGGGCAAGGTAATAAAGCCGAACCGCGGGTTCGACGTTGAAGCAGGACATCGGGCCATCGCGCGCATAGAGCGGCTGCAGGGATGGCAACCGGAAGAAAACAGTCGGTACTCGTGCGATGAGCTGGGTCACGTGCAGCGCAGCGACCGAAGGAAGGAACGCGGGCCGCAGCCGGTGGCGGCGGCGAGGGACATGGAAGTGTGGACAGGCCAGAAGTCTGCGCAGCGGATCGTGCAAGAAGAAGCCGCGCAGATCATTTCTAGAGCTGGGAGCTGGGAAGAAGTGCACCGGGAGCTGGCCGCCCGGGGTATGCGCTACGAGCGAAAAGGGTCCGGGGCTCTGATTGTCGTCGGGGAAGTTGCCGTGAAAGCCTCTGCCACGAAGGACCGGAAGTGCACCCTCTCGGCACTGCAAAAGCGGCTGGGAGAGTTTGAGGGCGCGCCTGCAGATCTGATCGTTGTCGTGCGGGAGGCAGAGCCAACGCGACAGGTGAAGCGGCGAGCACTCTGGAACGAATACTCAGCTGCGCGAAGCGCTGAGCGCGCAGAACGCGACACACGGCGGACTGCGCTGAGGCAGCGGCACACCAGCCAGCGGAGAGCGCTGCTGGAAGACCACCGCCGCATGCGTGCTGCGCGGCTGGCTGGAGACTGGCGCGGTCGGGGCGAGCTGCGCAATGCACTTGCGAGCCTGACGGCGGCGGAAAAGGCCAAGGCGATCGCCGACTTGCGCGACCTGCAGGCGAAGGAGAGGCGGCAGATTGCGCGCGCCAGGTTGCCGAGTTTCGAGGATTGGCTACGGCTGAAAGATTCGCCCGAGGCGGCCGAGGCTTGGAGGTACCAGGACGCCGAGTCGACGGACTGGATCAGCGGAGATACGTTTGTAGAGCCTGCTGCACACGACATCCGGGACTTTGCCGGTCGCGTCGAAGGTCGGGCCGTGCGCTATGCCGGCGGTGGCGCTGCGGACGCTTTCGTCGATCGCGGCCGGCAGGTTGTGGTGCTACGGCTCGACCGAGCCGCAGTCCTCGCGTCGCTGCAGCTGTCTGCTGCGAAGTGGGGAAGCTGTCAGATCCACGGCGGCGAGCAGTTCAAGGCGCTTTGCGTCGAACTTGCGGCAGAAAACGGAATTCGACTCGGCAACCCGGAGCTTCAGGCAGCAGCTGACGCACTGCGGGCGCAGGCTCAGAAGCGGCAACCGGGCGACGCGAACCGCACCGCGACCGCGGCGTCGGCACGGCGCGCAGCGCTAGACGAGTGGATGCGCAAGCAAGAAGAGAAAGCACAGCAGCAGAAACAGGAGGAAGAAGCGAGACGAGCGCGCGACGCGGCGCGAAAAAACGAGCCGTCAGGCCCGCGGGGGCCGTGACAACAACAGCAGGAGCACGAGCATGAACATTTTAGAGATGGACGCTTTCCTGCGTTCGGGCGTGGAAGGCCCGGAACGCAAGGAAGACCCGGTAGCTGCAGCAATGCGATTGCAGCTGCTGCGGCCAAAACAGAGGCAGCCGGACAACAGCAATGCGGAACGCGCGGCGAAGTGGCGCGCGCAGCGCCAGGCGCTCGCGGCCGCGCAGGCACTGAGTCAGCCGGCGCTGGAGCTGCGCCTTCAGCGGAAGCGGTCAAATGAACCGGGGCCGAGGTGAAGAATGGACGAGCTAGAAGTCATTCAAGAAATTGAGCTGCGGCTGATCAATGAGCATTGGTGGCCGATCGAGCCACTGCATCAGTGGCTCGATGCGATGCAAGCGCCAGCATTTTGGATCGAGCCAGATCTGCGAGATCCGCGCGCAGCAGAGAACTTTGAAGCTGCGATCAGGAAACAGCGAGCGTGGAGCGTACTAGAACCGTCGCCGAGCTGGGCAACCGATGCCGCGCTGCGGATCGGCAGGACGTTCACTGATGCGCAAGCTGCAAGCATTGAAGACTGGCGTAGATCAGTCGGCCGGTCGTTCATTGACGAGGTCGCCGACATGGCACCGCAGATGCGCGCGGCTGCTGCAGAACGCGGCGGGGAGTGCGAAGTGTTGATGAGCGGCGTACGCCTGACGCCGGTCGCGTCAGCTGCGCTGCTGCTGATTGCGACGCTGCTCGATGAAGACAGCTCGGAGATTTCGGGAATGTCCCGGCTTCAGCTGCTCCACCTGCAGTCACGTGGGCGTTACATCGATGCGTCGGCGGAACACATCCACGCAGCATTGAAAGCAAAGTTCTGGGATAGCCCCGACCCTGATCTCCAGGCTTGGATCATGGCCTTCGTCGGCAATCGTTTGCGGATGAAAGATTCACGCCCGCCGGCTGCGCTGTCTCCGCGGACCGATCCGGCGGCCGGCGTTGCGACCGGGGGCTCCGAGTCTGGAGACGTGACGCTCTCAAAGCCTGTCGAGCCGCCACCAGGTGGTGCGGGCGGGCTCGATCGATTCTTAGACGACGGCCCGTCGATGTGACGCACGGGTGACCAGGGAAGGGTGGAAGCCTCCCCTGGTCGTTGCCACAGGAGCACGAGCAAGCGCATCCGAGGCGGCGCAGAGTCTAGCAGTATGAATCCGAGGTCATACACTTCAACGCGCAATGCGTTGTGGCACAAGGGTTGCAGCTGACATCTGCTTAACCTCTTCAACCTGGCGCGCCCGCGTCGCGGGCCGGGCTTTCGTGTGCAGCATGCTGCACATCGAGCCGTCGACCGGCTTCCGGTCTAGTCTCGACCTTCGGCTTCAATCCCTCGCGTCCCGCCCTCCGGCCGGCGATCGGCGCTGCCCGCGGGGCAGCGGCAGGCGT
>APMI01015915.1_pt1 | contig 12743 bp, 10 predicted proteins | sample 667938 | NCBI WGS metagenome assembly APMI01 (sample SAMN01084076, study PRJNA167559) | wastewater metagenome | biome: Wastewater | place: Denmark: Ejby Moelle, Odense | collected 2011-11-28 | reverse complement strand
GGGGCGCGGCGCCGGCGCGGCGGCACGTGGTTCGGCCGATGCCGGGCGGACGACCTTGGGCGTCGAAGGAGCCTCGGCCTTTTCATTCGCCTTCACCGGCGACGGCCGCGCCTTCAGCCCCAGGCGATGGGCCTTGCCGATCACGGCATTGCGGCTGACGCCACCGAGTTCCTCGGCGATCTGGCTGGCGGTTGCGCCGCCTTCCCACATCTTCGTCAGCTTCTCGATCCGCTCTTCGGTCCAGCTCATGCCCGTGCCAATCCTTCGTATAAAACCTTGCGCGATCCGCGTTTCCGCCATCGGCGCCCAATCGTTTTCCCCAACGCGGGGACGCCCCCGCGCCAGCTTTGTCACGCCGTTGCCGCCAGCCCTTGTCAGAGGCAGGCTGGCGCGATACCGCATCTGCCATGGCAGATCAAATCACGTCCCGCGCAGGGGACGACAACCGGTATCACGGCAGCTTTCCGCAACCTGGGCAACCGATTTTCCGCGGTTTCAACCGGCTGGGATTGTGGACCCTCTATATGAAGGAGGTGCGGCGGTTCTTCAAGGTGCAGACCCAGACGATCTGGGCGCCGGCCGTCACCACCTTGTTGTATCTGGCGATCTTCACGCTCGCGCTTGGCGGTGGAGGGCGCGTGGTGCTGGGCGTGCCGTTCGCCAGCTTCGTGGCGCCGGGCCTGATCGCCATGGGCATGATCAACAATGCCTTCGCCAATTCGAGCTTCAGCTTCCTTGCCGGCAAGATCCAGGGCACGATCATCGACTATCTGATGCCGCCGGTTTCCGAAGGAGAACTGCTGCTGGCGCTGGTCGGCGCGGCGGTTACGCGCGCCGTCCTGGTCGGCCTTGCCGTGACGGCGGCGATGATGCTGTGGCCGGGCGTGCATCTGGAGGCAAAGCACCCCTGGGCGATCGTCTGGTTCGGGCTGATGGGCGCAACGCTGCTGGCGCTCATCGGCGTGCTGACCTCGATGTGGGCGGAAAAGTTCGATCACAACGCGGCGGTCACCAATTTCATCATCACGCCGATGTCGATGCTTTCGGGCACGTTCTACGTGATCGATCGGCTGGCCCCCGCGTTCCAGGCGATCAGCCGGGTCAATCCGATCTTCTATGTGATTTCCGGTTTCCGTTTCGGCTTTCTCGGGGAAAGCGACATTGGCGACAGCAACCTTGCCGTGTTGCACGGCGCGATCGGCCTGGGCGTGCTGAACGTAGCGCTGGCAGGCGTCACGTATGCGCTGCTGCGGTCAGGCTGGAAGCTGAAAAGCTGACGTCGACGGGGGAACGCGGGCGAGGCGACGATGCGCCAGCCCGCCCCGGCCGATCCACTTAGTGGGAAAGGCTCCGGCGCAGACGATAGCGGCCGTTGCGATAGCCATCGAACATCTCGTCGAGCGAAGGGTGCTCCACCGGTCCGGTGTCGGGATCGGCCATCAGGTTCTGCTGGCTGACATAGGCCACGTAACTGCTCTCCTCGTTTTCGGCGAGGAGATGGTAAAAAGGCTGGTCGCGCGGCGGGCGCATGTCGGCCGGGATGGATTCATACCATTCGTCGCTGTTGGCGAAGACCGGGTCGATATCGAAGATCACGCCACGGAAATCGAACAGCCGGTGCTTCACGACATCACCGATCGCGAAGCGCGCCGTGGCGACGTGAGGCGCCGAAACATGCCGACCGGCCTGCTGCGAAAAGTAGCGGGCCTGATCCGTGTCCATGGAGGGAATATGGGGCATGGCAGCAATATAGGGCGCGGCGCAGGGCGAAACAAGCGAGCCCTTGTGCATTGCGTCATCTTTCTGCTTGGCAAGCCCCAATCCATGCGCTAACGGCGCGCTTCCTCGACCGGGCGGCTTTCTAAACCGTCCCTTGGCGCTTCATGGAGAGGTGGCAGAGTGGTCGAATGCGCCGCACTCGAAATGCGGTGTACGGGCAACCGTACCGTGGGTTCGAATCCCACCCTCTCCGCCAAGTTTCCGTTCCCGACGGTTCGTATTTCGGATGCTCCGCCTAGCTCGCGCCAATGTCCCGGGCGACGCGGCGCAGGGCGGGCAGCAGGCGTGCGCGCAGATCGGCCATGGAAACGCGCGCGGCCTGGGTGCCGATGTTGAGCGCGGCGATAGTGACGCCCGAACGGTTGCGCACCGGAACCGCGATCGAGCGCAGCCCCGGCTCCAGTTCCTGATCGACGATGGCATATTCCTGTTCCGCGACGTTGCGGAAAACCTCCAGCAGCGTGGCCGGATCGGTTTGGGTGCGGCCGGTCAATGGGGCAATCGCGGACGTGCGCAGATAGGCCTCCTGTTCCGCGCGGGGCAGGGCGGAGAGCAGGACGCGGCCCATCGAGGTGGCATAGAGCGGCAAACGGCTGCCCACGCGCAGCGAGATCGACATGATGCGGCTCGCTTCGGCGCGGGCGACGTAATAGACTTCGCCTTCCTCCAGCACGCCCAGCGAACAGGATTCGTGGATGTCGTCGCGCAACCGGTCGAGCAGGGGTTGCGCGCGCTGGGCCAGCGTGTTGGACGATAGATAGGCATAGCCCAGAGCCAGTGCCTTGGGGCGGAGCGTGTAGCGGCTTTCGTCGCGCGCGGCATAACCCAGGCTGACCAGCGTGTGCAGGCAGCGCCGGACCGCCGGGCGGCTCAGCCCGGTCAGGCGACTCGCCTGGGCGATGGTCATCGGTCGCTGTTCGTCAGCGAAGCAGCGCAGCACCGCCAGTCCACGTGCCAGCGACATCATGAAATCCGGATCGTTCTCCTGCGGCGTTTCCACGCGGCTGCTCCCGATTTGTAAACGATAATCGTACAATATACCGTTTATCGGTTGACTCAAGCCATCACTGGGCACGAAGTGCGGCCCATGCCGTGCCGGGGCACGCGCGTTGCGGGAGAATGGCGGTGATCGACAAGTCGGTGGCTTCGGTGCGCGCGGCAGTGGCCGATATCGGCGATGGCGCGTCGGTGATGATCGGCGGCTTCGGTACGGCCGGCATGCCGGACGAACTGATCGAAGCGCTGATCGATCGTGGCGTGGGCGACCTTACCATCATCAACAACAACGCCGGCAATGGCGAAACCGGGGTGGCCGCGCTGATCAAGGCCGGGCGGGTGCGCAAGATCATCTGTTCGTTCCCGCGCCAGTCGGATTCGCATCATTTCGACGCGCGTTACCGCGCCGGGGAAATCGAGCTGGAACTGGTGCCGCAAGGCAACCTTGCCGCGCGGATCCAGGCGGCCGGAGCCGGGCTGGGCGCGATCTTCACGCCCACCGGCTATGGCACGCTGCTGGCCGAAGGCAAGGAAACGCGCCGGATCGACGGGCGCGATTATGTGCTGGAATATCCGATCCACGCCGATTTCGCGCTGATCAAGGCGCACCGCGCCGATCGCTGGGGCAACCTCGTCTATCGCAAGACCGCGCGCAACTTCGGCCCGATCATGGCGATGGCGGCGCGTACCGCGATCGTCCAGGTCGACGAGATCGTGCCGCTGGGATCGCTGGACCCGGAAACGGTGGTGACGCCGGGGATCTTCGTCCAGCGTGTCGTTGCGCTTGGGGCCTCTGTCGCGCGCGCGGCTTGAACGGAAGGAAGCAAGCATGAAGCGTCTCGACCGCGATGCGATGGCCGCACGGGTGGCCCGCGACATCCCCGAAGGGGCCTACGTCAATCTTGGCATCGGCCTGCCGACCCGCGTGGCCGATTTCCTGCCGGTCGACCGGGAGGTGGTGCTCCAGAGCGAGAACGGGTTGCTCGGCATGGGGCCGGCGCCTGCGGCCGGGGACGAGGACCCGGAACTGATCAACGCGGGCAAGCAGCCGGTCACGCTGCTGGCGGGCGGCGCGTTCTTCCACCATGCCGACAGCTTCGCGATGATGCGCGGCGGACATATCGACATCTGCGTGCTGGGCGCGTTCCAGGTTTCGGTTCACGGCGATCTCGCCAACTGGCACACCGGCGCGCCGGGAGCGATTCCGGCGGTGGGCGGGGCGATGGATCTCGCCATCGGCGCCAAGCGCACGTTCGTGATGATGGACCTGCTGACGCGCGAGGGGCAGAGCAAGCTGGTCGAGGCGTGCAGCTATCCGCTCACCGGCCTCGCCTGCGTATCGCGCATCTATACCGACCATGCCGTGTTCGATGTGGGGCCGGAAGGGGCCTCGGTCGTGGAGATGATCGACGGGCTCACGCTCGATGCCTTGCAGGGGCTGACCGGCGTGCCGCTGCGCATGGATGCCTAGCGCACCCGTCTCCGGAACCAGAACGTCCACACCGCCAGGCTGCCCAGCAGCGCCAGGCCGAGTCCCACGAGGGTCATGACCAGCCGGTAGGCAAGGCCGCCGACCTTGGCGGCGTGGAGCGGATACACCTGGTTGAACATCCGTGCGCCGGCGGGCAGGTCCAGCGCATCGCGCGAGCCCAGCATACGGCCCGTCGCGGCGTCGAACCATACCATTGACCGGCCGTTGGGCAGCCATTCGTCCGCCCGTTTCATGCGGATCGCGATGGGATCGCCGGGCTTGCGGGGCAGGGAAAGGATGCGCAGGCGCGCGTCGGGAAACCGCGCTTGCGCCTGTTCGATCATTGCGTGCCAGTCCGGCCGCGCGGCGAGAGGGCCGCTGGCGAGTTTGGGCGGCTTCAGGGAAGCCTCGATCGCGGAGGGCGGGGAGAAGGGCCAGAGTACCAGTCCGGCGACGGGCCGGAACACCATCATCGTTCCCGTCAGCGTCGCCAGCAACAGCAATGGCGCGATCACGATGCCCAGATCGCGGTGATGCCACAGGATGGCGGCGCGCGACAGGCGCGAAGGCAGCAGCCGCCAGCGGAACGTCCGGCGTGTCCGCCACCACAGGATCGTGCCCGAGACGACGAAGAACACGCCGGCCAGCCCCGCGATGCCGATCACGGTTTCCCCGGCATCCCCGGATAACAGGTGGTGGTGCAGGTCGAACAGCCAGAGTTCGGGCCGCTGCCACTGGCTGTCCCAGCGGGTAACGATGTGCCCCGATTGATCGGCATAGGCGCCGGCATCGCCGGGGCCGCGCAACTGTATCAGCCCGAACCGTTCGCTGGCGTAGATCAGCGCTTCTCCGCGCGGGGCGGGCAGCAGCCGTCCGGTTGCCAGCGCGATCCGGGCGGGATCGCTCACCAGCGCATCGCCGGCGTGGGGCAGGGCGATCCAGTCCTCCTTGTGGACCAGAATCGCGCCCGACAGACCCAGCACGGCCAGCACCAGGCCAAGCAGGCCACCGGTCCAGCGGTGGAGCAGATCGAGCCACTTCATCGCGTCAGAACCGGTAGTCCCAGCCCAGCGTGAAGGCACGGCCGCGTCCCGCGAAATAAAAGAAGTTGTCGGTCGGGCGCGTGGTATCGCTGGCGTAGTCGATATACTGCTTGTCGAACAGGTTCTGCACGCTCAGCGTCCATCCGCCGATCGCGGTCTGATAGCGCAGGCTCGCGTCGGTCAGGGTGTAGCCGCCGAAATCGTTGCGGGGATCGCGCGCAAAGCCCTTGAAGGTGCGGGCGAAATAGACCTGGGTCTGCACTCGCGCGCTGATCGGGCCGCGCACGTAGCTGGCGGCCAGGTTCAGGCGGTCAGGCGAGATGTTGGCGCCATCCAGATCGCTGTCGACCCTGCCGTCGTTGTTGGTGTCCGACCGGCCGATCAGGTGCGCGTAACCCAGCGACAGCTTCAGTCCGTCGATCGGCATCTGCACGCCGAGATTCAGCTCCAGCCCCTGGATCTCGACGCGCTGGCGCTGCACGTCGAAGATCCCGTCAGGTCGCTGAACGAGAAGCTGCCCCTCCTTGCTGGTCGACCAGAAGTAGGTGACGCTGCCATCCAGCGGGCCGCGCTTTACCTCGATCCCGATCTCCCGGTTGTTGGACACGATCGGCCTGATGTTGAGATAGGTGTCGATCGCGATCCCCGGCTTGTTGATGGCGCGGGTAACCCGGCCGACATCGGGGACGGTGAAGCCTTCGGCATAACTCGCATAGGCGCGGATGCCGGGCCAGGGTTCGATGATCAGGCCGCCGTTGAGCAAGGCATCGGAAAAGCGCGGGCTGCCGCCTTTCACGAACGTGCGGTTGGAGGTGGCGAGCGTGGTGAAATCGTCGATGGTGATCCGCACATCCTCATAGCGGACGCCCCCCGCAAATCGCAGCTTGCCATCCAGCAGCTTCAGGTTGAGCTGGCCGAACGGTGCGAAGCTGCGGAAATCGGTCGGCGGCACCCAGACGCGGTTGGTGGCGATCAGGCGCTGTTCGGTCTTGTCCCACAGGGCATCGAAACCGACGATCGCGGTCAGCGCCTCGAAGCCGGGCACCGGCCGTTCGTAGCTGATCTTGCCGCCGATCTTGCGCGACCGGTTCTGCGATTGGTCGAACAGGGTGCCGACCGGCGCGATCAGCGCGTCCTGGAATGTCGCCTGCGGCGTGGGCTCTCCGCCGAAGGTGTCGCGGCTGCGGTTGAAGAACACCTGGCTGACGAAGTTGCCGCCCCACAACGCCGTGTCGGTGATCGACAGCGCCACGCTTTCCGTGCGGTTAGTGGCAGGCTTGCCGGGGGGCGTGCCGGGCGTGGCGCTGGTCGGCAGGCCGGTGGCGCGGTTGCCCTGCACGGCCACGTAGTCGCCATCGCCCTTCAGTTCGTAGCGGCTGGCGATCAGATCTATCCGCCCGGTCGAGGACAAGGCGTAGCCGAACCGCCCGAACAGCGAGAGCGTGCGCGAATCCTGCGTTTCGCCTTGCGTCAGGTTGATGCCGGTGCGGCGTCCCTTTCCGTCATAGAACACGCCGCGCTTGTCGTAGGCGGCGCCCACCGTCGCGTCGAAACGTCCCGCCTTGTATTGCAACAACCCCGCGACCTTGCCGCCGAAGCCATCGCTTTCGAAGCCGTCGCCGCTGGTTCCCTGCACCAGCACCCGGCCGCCCAGCCCATCGGTCTGGGGTGCGCCGACGGTGACCTGGTTGACGATGCCGCCGGTGCCGCCGATGCCCTGCAGCGCGTTCGAGCCGTAGATTACTTCCACCCGGTCGACGAAGAAGCCGTCGATGGTGAAGCCGTCGCGGCTGCCGTCGCGTAGCGGCGTGGATTGGGGAATGCCGTTGATGGCATAGAGCGGAGAGCGTCCGCGCAGCGTTTCGCCCGCCCCGGAGAGCTTCTGGCGCGTGGGCGAGAACGACGGGATCAGCGTGGCGACAGCATCGGTGACCGAACCGGATATGGCTATCTGCTGTTCCAGAGAAGCCTTGTCGATCACCTCCACGGTCAGGGGCAGGGCATTGGGCGGAAGGATCGTGCGCGCGGCCGTAACAACGATCTGGGTGTCGTCGGGTTCACCACGGGTTTCCGCGGACGCCGTTTGCGGCAGCGATAGCGTCCCTCCTGCCAAAGCGAGAACGGAAACTGTGAAACCTGCCTTGGCCCTGATCGACACCGTACTTGTCCCCCGTTTGGCTCGCGATGATCGAGGGGCGCGTTATCAATCTCGACTAAGTAATGCAACTCATTCGCATTAAAAAGAATAGACGCCCACGACACATCGCGGCCGCGGATGAGGCGGCCGTAATGGCGGAGGTGGTGAAGGGGCGGGGGCTGGCCTGTGTGCTAATGCCACGATCGGCCGCGCCGGAGTTCAGCCGGTCCGTTCGCCCCAGACTTCGGATAGCAGCGAGAGCATTGCCGCCCAGCTCTGCCTGTCCGCGCTGGCATCATAGCCGATGGCCGGGATTCCACGCGCGTCACTGTCCGGATCGGTGAAGCCGTGCTTGGCGTGGGCGTAGGCGTGAAAGTGCCAGTCGGCATGGGCGCCGTCCATTTCCTCCCAGAACGCCAAAACCTGCGGTCGCGGCACCAGCGGGTCCTTGTCGCCGTGGCAGATCAGGATGCGGGGGCGGATCGCGTCACCAGGTTGAGCCGGGCGCCCGGTCGCCAGGACGCCGTGGAAACTGACGACGACGTCCAGGTCTGCCCCGTCGCGCGCCAGTTCGAGCACGGCCTGCCCGCCCATGCAGAAACCGATCGCGCCGACCGGCAGATCGGCGGCGGCCTCGTGCGCGCGCAGCGTGGCCACCGCCGCGGCGATGCGGTCGCGGTAATGCCGCACATCGGCGCGCAAGGTTTCCGCCAGGGCGTGCGAAGCGGCGAAGTCAGCCACGGGCTGGCCGTAGAAGTCCGCGATCAGCGCCACGTAGCCAGCATCCGCCAGCATCTGCGCGCGCCGCTCCATCGGTGCGTTCACGTTCATGATCGTGGGAAAGAGCACGATCGCTCCGCGCGCCGACCCCGCCGGCCGGGCAAGCCAGCCGGTGAGCACGGTATCATCGTGATGGTAGCGGACTTCCTCCAGCGCCATCGTCTTACTCCGGCAGGAAATCGGGAACGGAAAGATAGCGTTCGCCGGTATCGTAGTTGAAGCCCAGCACGCGGCTGCCGGCGGGAAGGTCCGGCAGCTTCTGCGCGATGGCGGCAAGCGTCGCGCCCGAGCTGATACCCACGAGCAGGCCTTCGACGCTGGCCGAACGGCGCGCCCATTCCTTGGCGTCGCCGGCATCGACCTGGATCGCGCCGTCAATCGACTGGGTGTGGAGGTTGCCGGGGATGAAGCCCGCGCCGATCCCCTGGATCGGATGAGGCGCCGGCTGTCCGCCGGAAATGACCGGCGACAGCGCCGGCTCGACGGCATAGGCCTTCAGCGCGGGCCAGGTCTTCTTCAGTTCCTCGGCCGAACCCGTCAGGTGGCCGCCGGTGCCCACGCCGGTGATCAGCACGTCGATCGGCGTATCCGCAAAGTCCTTCAGGATTTCCTGCGCGGTGGTGCGGGCGTGGACGGCGACGTTGGCCGGGTTTTCGAACTGCTGCGGAATCCATGCGCCCGGCGTTTCGGCAAGCAGCTGGTTCGCGCGTTCGATCGCGCCCTTCATGCCCTTTTCGCGCGGGGTAAGGTCGAACGTCGCGCCATAGGCGAGCATCAGCCGCCGGCGTTCGATCGACATCGATTCGGGCATGACGAGCACGAGCTTGTAGCCTTTTACCGCCGCGACTAGCGCCAGGCCGATACCGGTGTTGCCCGATGTCGGCTCGATGATGGTGCCACCCGGCTTCAGTTCGCCGCGCTGCTCCGCATCCTCGATCATGGCCAGCGCGATGCGGTCCTTGATCGATCCGCCCGGATTGGTGCGCTCGGCCTTGACCCATACCTCGTGGTCCGGGAACAGGCGCGAAAGGCGAATGTGCGGCGTATTGCCGATGGTGGCGAGAACGCTGTCGGCTTTCATGGTTCAGGTTCCTTCCTTGACGTGATCCGCCTCGGCGTGTGCCGTCGGAGGGGGAGAATCGTATCTACGATACTGCGGCGCAAAGGTCCGCGCGTTTTTGAGTTCCGGGAACAGGACGGCCCACAGCGCGGTGATCGCGATCGCACCCGCGCCGCCGAACACCACCGCCCCGGTCGCCCCGAGCAGCGCGGCGGCGATGCCCGACTGCATTTCGCCCAGCTCGTTGGACGCGGAGATCGCAAGGCCCGATATCGCCGAAACGCGGCCGCGCACTTCATCGGGTGTGTTGAGCTGGACCAGCGTGTTGCGGATGAACACCGAGATCATGTCGCCCATGCCAAGGCAGGCGAGCAACGCCAGCGAGAGGTGGAAGTTGCGCGACAGGCCGAACGCGGCGGTGGCAAGGCCATAGGCGACCACGCCCCACAGCATCTTCACGCCCACGTTGTGCCGGATCGGATATTTCGACAGCAGGATTGCCACCGCGGCCGCGCCGAAGGCCGGCGCCGCGCGCATCAGGCCCAGCCCGTCCGCGCCAACCGGATGGCCGTCCACGAACAGGATGTCGCGGGCGAACACTGGAAGCAGCGCGGTCGCGCCGCCCAGCAGGACCGCGAACAGATCAAGCGTCACACAGCCAAGCAGGAACCGCTCGTTCCACACATAGGTCAGTCCCTCCAGAATCTGGCGCAGCGGGTGCCGGTCGCGATTGCCCGGCGGCGGGGGCAGCGGGCGGATGCGGAAAAGCGAGAACGCGCCGATCAGCAGCAGGGCAACGGAGGTCCAGTACGGCGCGGTTGGCGCCAGCGAGAACAGGATGCCGCCCAGCGCGGGGCCGGTGACGGATCCGATCTGCATGGCCAGCGCGTTGATCGCGATTGCCTTGGGCATGAGGTCGGCCGGAACGATGTTCGGCGCGATCGATGCCATCGCCGGGGCGATGAACACGCGCGCGGTGCCATGCAGCGCGCCCAGCGTGAACAGCAGGGGTAGCGAAAGGAGGTCCAATTGCGTCGTCAGTGCGAGCGAACCAGCGACCAGCAGGTCGATCAGGCTGGCCAGCGCGGCCACGTTGCGCCGATCGAACCGGTCCGCCAGAACACCCGCGACAGGCGTCAGCAGAAACACCGGCAGGAACTGGACGAGGCCGAGAATGCCAAGCTGAAACGCGGCATGGCCGATGCTCATGCCGTATTGCGCGCGCGCCACGTCATAGAGCTGATAGCCCAGCACCACGACCATGCCGGACGTCGCGATGACCGAACACAGGCGCGCCAGCCAGAAGCGCCTGTAATCCGGAATGGCGATCGGCGAACGGGGAGTCTCGGGAGAGGAAGTCACGCGGCTGGAATGGCAGCGAGACTTCCTCTTGCCAAGCAAGCAAATCTCGTAAGCGGTTAAATTCTCAATGACACGGTCACGCGTACGTCGCGCCCCGCGATCGGCACGAAATCGCGCGTTTCCGAGGTCGCCAGCCGGCCTTCCACGTTGAGCAGGTTGTCGCCCGACAGGATCAGCGAAAGCGCGCCATCCTTGCCCATCGGCCGCCAGGTGGCGCTGGCGTTAACGAGCGTGAAGGCGGATGTCGGGTTTTCGTTGGCGGCCACGCGGCTTTGCGCGGCGTTGTGGATCACCTCGCCACGCAGGCTGAACCGGTCGCTGTTGTATTCCGCGCCGCCGCGCACGCGCAGCGGCGGGATGCGCGGGGCAGGGCCGATGCCGGTCAGCTGCGCGTGGACGTAGTCGACGCCGCCGTCGAGCGAAACCGAACGGTCGCCCCAGTCCAGCGCCTTGACCGAGCCTTCGGCTTCCACGCCACGGAACTTCGCGTCACCCTGGATGAACTGATAGACGGGAAAGCCTTCCACATCGGCCCCGGTGGGAACAGGGGCGATGAAGTCCTTGAAATCGGTGGCATAGGCCGTGACCGCACCCGCAAAGCGATCGGCATGGTAGCGCACGCCCGCCTCCACGGTATTGCTGCGTTCCTTGCGAAAGGCCGGATTGCCGCTTTCGTAGGACTGCGTGGCATCATGGATGCCGTCGATGAACAGTTCCTCGGCGCTTGGCGCGCGTTCGCCATGGCTGCCGGACAGGCTGATGGTAAGGCTTTCCACGGGATGCCAGGCCAGCCCCAGCCCTGCGGCAAGCTGGTTGAAATCGCGTGTGATCCCATTCGGGCGCGCCTTGACCGAGGTGTGTTCGTAGCGGCCGCTGGCCTCGAGGTCGAAGGTGCCCACCGAAAGCTGCTGCCGCGTGAACACGGCAAAGCGGTCGGTCAGGTTGTCGGGGATCAGGCGTTCGTCGCCCACCACGCGCAAGTCGCGGCTGCCATACTGGATGCCGGTTTCGCCGCGCCAGCCGCCATGCCGCGCCTGCACCAGTTCCAGACGCGTCTCGATGCTCTTGTTGAAGAAGCGCGTGCCCGCCACGCCACCTTCGATCTCGGCATGGGTATAATCGCCATAGGCTCCCCGGAATTCGAGCTTGTCGAAGAATCCGTCGAGATTGAGGCTGCCGCGTATGTCGTAGCGGGTCTGGCGCAGCGAGATCGACACCGGATCGCCGCTGCCCGCTTCGGGGCGGGGCGGGATGCCATAATCGCTGGTCAGGCGCGAGACGGAGATGCCCAGGCTGCCCCCGGCGTCGATGAACGCAACGCCGGCACCCAGCGTGGAACCGCGCGCGAAGCTGTTGGCCAGCCGCCCGCGCGCATTCGCCTGCTGGGTCAGCGAAGCTGCGCCTTCGGCGTCACCGTCGCTTGCCAGCTCCGCCGCCGAGGCCAGCGTGTCGGCGCGCAACTGCGGCGAAAGCACGTTGCCGCCGATGCGCAGGTTATCGGCGTGGTTGTACGAGGCGTCGAGATGCGCGACGAAGCGCGGCGCGAGGGCAACGTCCATCGCTCCGCCGACGTTGACCGAGTTTGCCGCGGTGCCGTAGCTCCCCTGCGCGGTCAGTTCGACGGGCTTGTCGGGCACGCGGCGTGGAATGCGCTTGTCGATCGCGTTGACCGCCCCGCCGGCCGGATCGGCGGCATAGAGCAGCACTTCCGGCCCGTGGAGCACATCGATCCGGTCGATGTTGAGCGTATCCAGCGCGACGCCGTGGTCGGCCGAGACGGACGACGCATCGAGCGAGCCCAGGCCATCGGTCAGCACCTGCACGCGCGGACCGTCGAACCCGCGCAGCACCGGGCGCGATGCGCCGGGCGCGAAACCGCTGGTGGAAACGCCGGGCAACCGGGCGAGCATCGCGCCGATCTGCGGCTGCGTATTGCGGGCGAGGTCTTCGCCGGTCAGCACGACCGGCGCAACGATCACGTCCCGATCACCGGAGATCAGGCGGCCTGTCACCACGATCGGCGCGTGGCCGGCGTCGTCGGGCGTGCCGGTGGGGTGGGCGCTGTCCACGTGCCCGTCCGTGCCATCGGCCGGAGGGGCGGGGGGCGTCTGTGCA
>APMI01009862.1_pt1 | contig 12744 bp, 8 predicted proteins | sample 667938 | NCBI WGS metagenome assembly APMI01 (sample SAMN01084076, study PRJNA167559) | wastewater metagenome | biome: Wastewater | place: Denmark: Ejby Moelle, Odense | collected 2011-11-28 | reverse complement strand
TGCAGGAAAATGCTAGTGAATTGATCAAATTATTGCTGTTCTGCTGCCTGCACTCCAAGAATAAGTAGGAATATATCAGTCGAATATTCGAGTTAGACTAGCAAATACAATCAACGCTGATGGATGCGATCCAATTTATTACATGCAGTCTTCACAGCGTATCTAACCAAAATGACATATTATTGCGGGTTGAATAACTGGAAAACTAAAACTAATAAATGCGTGCAGAGTTGGCCATGTACCAGTCCAGAGAAGCTAGCTGTAGGAAGGTGATGGATTAATTGGAGGAATAACTCAAGAAGCGAAATTTATAAATAAAAGCATACAAAGCATAGAAACAGAAAGTCATCGATATGCTTAATCTGTCCACTTTTTAATAGTACCTAACGTTATTCCAGCGAATGCAACAAGAGAACAGTATACTGACCAGATATGTGTAAGAACTTGAGGATGCTAATGCATAACACGAGCAAAAGTCGAAACATTTGCATCGAGATTTGGAGAACCAGTCTGTTGTTATTGTAGACTTAAACGATAATATTACCAGTCTCAAGGAGAAAATTAGCAGTATGAAGATGGAGGCCTCTCTGCCAGCATTCAGCAATAAAAATGTATTTGAGGAGACCTTTGATGTAACCAGAAGTTTCGGTACTGAGCTAAAAAATTACAATAATAGAGACGTTATCCTGTCAGCTAGGAAAAGTAATAAAAATTTAAGAAGTTTCGAGGATTGGGAGGAGTCACAATCAGAAATGCAGAAATAAAATGAAACATAACTTGCATTAATGGAGTAGATGAAATAGCTACGCAAGTATAACTCAGACCTGATGCAGAAGCTAGACACAGTGTACAAGACAGTCAATAACCTAACGCTTGAGAGCAGTCATATTAAAGAGAAAAATGAGTGTCTCAGCAAATAAAATAGATTTTATAGGAAACAAATAGGGAGTCTACGCAAACTACAATAGAGAATGTAGAACGATATTGTTGCTGGGCTCATATGACACGCTACTCCAGTTTTATATACTGTCCATTATTACTAGATTTATGTTTATATTGTTTATTAAATATGATGATTAATCAACTATTGTACACCGACCTGGAGTAATTATTATGAGTGGAGAGCGTACACAGCAGATCTTTCTTCTGGTAACTGGTCTTCATGCCCCATTCACTTAACCCTGAATAGAATATATTCTTGTTCGAGCCCTTCAACTCTTTTGTTTCAAATCTTTTTTATTTATTGAATTTTGTTGTTGTGCTGCGTTGTTTGGAGATCTGAGAAAACAGGAATTTGTCGGGTATTTTTGGGTTGTAAGTCGCTGGCTCAGGTCTAGCATTTTATTTGCCTTCTTTGTTGCTTTTCGATCTTTCGGCTTTGTCGAACTTTCCCATTTTGGTGAATTTTTACTTGCTATTGACATTATACTAGCCAATACCCGGAATCTCAGTAGCTCTGCACATCACTGCATCAAGATAATTAGTGTTTTCAGCGCGGTCTATTGCCACGAGTGATACACTCTTAGTCTTGAGTGTGTTATTGTCGTATGCTGCTGGAGAAGGAGTCGGGTTCTTCTTGCTTTGTGCTTCAATCTGCTGCAGATAGTTCACATTCGAAGGCAAATTGGAGTGTTTACGAGACTTATACTCAGGAACAAATTAATGGGGTTTGTATGACTGTGGGGATGGCAAACGAGCCTCTTTTCTTTATATTTGCTATAAAAATGTGCCCTTCTTGCACTTTAGATCCAGTTTTTTCTTGGGCTTTACTTTATGATAACGATCATGAGCTCGTTCCCTTTCATGCTTAAGCGCAGAGACATCGGTATATATTTTAGGAGGGAAGTGGTTACCAATTTCACTGCCAACTATGACTTTGTTGGTAATGTTAAATATCTCACGGAGTTATGTCATGCTGGTCTTTCTATTATGGATAGGCAATAGAATAATTGTATATTCGATATAATAACACCCTATTCATAGCATTATACTCACAATTAGCATAATAAAGGGTACAATGGAGAAAGATATTGATTTTAGTAATTGTTCCATGTACTGGCGGGAGTACAAGATCTGTCTCACCAAGATTAAGCGCAGGAGTGATGCTATGGATTGTGAAAGACTGCATCGAAAATTTGTGTATTGCGAATCAGTGAGGAAAGTTGCTGAGGCTAGTGCTGTAGAACCATAATCTAGTTTACATGCAGCACATAAGAGCTAAGTTGTCGAATTGCCAACAATTGTATCCAATTAATCATGATATTTCAACATTTTGCATTACTTTCAATATTAGACAGACAGTACACATAATTATAGAAAATCAGGGTTAAAAATTAGAGGTAGTTCTCATTGATGCTATCTTGTAACGCAGAGTCTTCTCAGGAGTACCTGCGGTAGTTTAATACATTGACTTGCTCCCTTTCTATTTTACGCCAGCTCTCTTTACTCTGTTGAGCACTCGTGTCATTTACTCATCCAATTGCAGTAAATCCTCAGTTAGATTTGACTCTTCTTAGAAAGCATTGTTGTCTGCCTCGTAAATCAGCCATTTAATCTTCTTGATTAGTTTACTGCTAAACTTCCTTTGCAGCTATTTGAGACTTCCTTCGATGATTTTGAATTTTAGAGCAGCTTGACATGGAGTAATCCAATCGTAGAAGTACTCGCAAGGCCTTTGGGCTGCAAGAGATAATGCGATCATGCCCAAACTAAATAAATCATCTTTGAGTTCATATTGTGGGATGAGTGATTTATTGAACAAATTACCCAGTAGCCTTTCGCTCAGATACTGCTCTCGGTTGCCTTTAACTGCTAATTCATAGGAAGTTAGGTCTACATTATGTAGGGTTTACATGTGGTGGATGAGACGTCAGTGATTTTATAGATATTATTCTTGCACACGATGGTATCTAGGTTTAGGCAATTGTGCTGAATACTGTTTTTGGCCAGTTCAAGCAGACCTGTTTCTACTCCGTATATCAGTGAAAACAACTCCCTCTCTGAGAATTATAGTTAGCGCGCCTGTAGTTATTGACAGCGGTCTCGCAATGTCTTAGGGATGTACTCGTAGTGCATAATGACCTTAAATCCATAACCCTCATCTATGAGCTGATAACTGTGTAGTTTTGCTACTTTAACGAATGATCAACCTATATGCAAATTTTTAATGTTCTTTCTAGTCTATAATTGTGCTTGTACTCCTTTCTTAACTTTGATATCGCAAGAGTCTACAAGCTTCTCAACGACAGCATAAAGTTCATGCTCTTCTGTGATGAGTTCGTGTGCTCCATAGGCGTAGGTCTCCACTCGTCCGTCCTTGCATTAGTTGCACTGTTAATTACCCATTATAACTATAATTTATATTGATTTATTCTCAATACTTACTCCTTCTTTAAATTAATATTTCAAAAAATTCTTAAAAATTTATGCAAAATTAATAGTAACAATTATCACTTTTCGGCAAGAGTAATTTATATATTAATTTTGCTTTGAAAAACTGAGAAATAGTACATTTATATACTTGAAATGTAATTGTAAATTTTCGCAACATGATCGTCTTTACAAATATTTTTCAACAGTTTAATAGCTACAATCTTATTATTTTAGCAGCTACTTGCATAAATACTGTAAAACAGCATACTGATGATTTTCTATTAATAATAATTGACAACAAAATAATACAATTGTCATCTTGTCCCACATCTAATCAACATGCATTTAGTCTATAAATCAATGTTAAAGTACGGAACAGTTCAGCAATCACCCATGGTACGTAGCCCATATATCGTAGCATCGGATATCAGCTATGAAGATACTATAGAATGTAGAATCACATCAGATCACACACCAGATGATCAACAACGCCCGTATTGCTATGAACTGCAGCATCATCGCACTCCGCTATGTATCATATAACTAACGTAGTCCAAATGTTATCTGTGTCGATTCTGGCCCATCAGAAGTAACCTATCGTCTATGTCTAGGCACCATCCGCATGATGTATCAAGCCAATGAACATGATAAAATTCTAGCTAAAATTGAGGAGAAGTTTGTCGATCAATGTCCAATCCCCAAATATAAGCCTGTCTTTAAGAGATTTACTTATGAAAATAAGGGGATATATGCTGCACTTTCTTTAATGCAATCAGGCACACTCACACCAATTCAATAATAAATTGCTATTCAATTTTTGACAGCGCTAGAGCTGGTGAATCTAGGGTTCTCTCTGCATCACTCGATTGGAAGTAACATTAAGATCTAGCATAGAATCTCATAAACTGAATTTAGCAACCAGAATAGCTTTAAAAATGATGTCGAAACAGATGAAAGACAGCTACCTAGTGCTTGGTGGAGACTACTTCCATATTAAAGGATCAGTGCTTGCATCTGAAACCAACAATATATAACTTTCAAAGTTACTTTCCGAAGTTGAAATTGATCTCTGTAAGTACGTGCATCTTACTGAACAACTCAAGAGCAAGATCATATAAAAAGGGTATGATAAAGTGGAAATTAAGTAAATTTACAACATTTCTGTGCTGAAGACAAGTCCAGTTGTTAAAGGACTAGCTTCGATGGATATAATCAAGGGATAAACTTATAAAGATCCAGCAATAAAGAAAGAAGTATACTAAATAGTTGGTTTACTCTTATTGTATCGCAGAGATCTTTAAAATTTCATGTTCAATTTCAAATAAATTTTGAAGAAGTATATGGAGTACACAGCAAATCGTATAAATTTCGATTGTGAATAGAGCCTACCCTATTTTATATTCTTCCAAGGAGCACAGAACAATAAACGCATCGATACATCATATCTCAACACAGTAACAATGATGGGAGAAGAAATATAGTATCTAAAGAAGCGACTGACAGAGCTAATAGGCGACCAGGAAGCAAATTAATTGTAAAGCAAAATGAAATACTATTTCATGATTTATTCTTGATACTCTAATATTTATTTATCTTGTAAAAATCATCTAATGCATATCTTTTCCATTAATAGATTCATTGTTGTTATCTAAAAGACTAATATAGAAGTAATGAAGTCGATGAAGAATATACAAATCATCTTTGCTTTTCACCCTGCTTGAGCACGTAATAGGTTGGATCTTTGTCGAAAGTGATGTCAATGTCACGGGTTGTCAACTTTTTGAAAGCATTCTTAATAGCACTCACTCTTTCTTCCAAGAAGTGTTGCTCAGTCTTGTCAAGAGTGACTTTTCTAACTTGAGATCCATCAAGTCTGACTCTAACTCGGTCTCCAATGATGACACCGGGCAACAAGAGCTCAGTTAAAAGAGATTCTTGGACATTGGTCAAAGTTCTGCTAAAAGGTCTCTTTTGAGTTCTGTTTTTCTTGACCCATCTTGACTGAATGTTTCTATTGGCAATCAATAGCACAGTAGTTTTGAGTTTTTTCTCCAACTCGGCAACAAGCTTCTTGTAGAGAGGAGTCAACAAAACTTTGTGGCTGCGGTGAGAGAGGTAGACGAGGGCAGTTGGTTTTTCCTTGCCGTTGGGGATCTCGACGACCTTGTTAATCTCAAGGAATTGACCGTACCTCTTGTTGTCAGCATCGAGTTGGGAAATAATTTCTTGAAGAGCAGCACCGGTTTGTTGCTCAATTGCGGTGTACTGGGCGTTCTTGCTGGTTTTGGACCTGGCGAAAATTGTGGATGGCTTTTTAGTGGCGTCCATATGGTTAAGAATAAATCTAATATTTATTTTTAATATAATGCCCAAATTACTTAACATCTCTCTCATTCTATTTATATAATCAATATGGTTAACTTGCCAATAAGTCTTTATATAAGTATCATATTTGTCCTTTTGCTAAACTGAGCCTAGCTGTGTCTCAGTCTTAACCAAATGAGAAATAGAAAGGCAATAAATAATATTGAATCGAAATAAGGGCTTGTAATAATCTCGATGTCAAGTAATTTCTTATAACGATTCAAGGGTAAAACACAAACTTTGAGCAAAGACGGAGTGCAGAACATACTTGGGACGAAGGTAGTTACCGCTAATCAACAGCCTAATCAAATTGCTCGCGAACAGAACACTTCAGCTAACAAAGCAAAATCCAGTCTCGCCCAAAACATAACGCCGAGCTCTAATGAATAAATTAAGAATCGTACAGTGAAGCCAGTTCCTCAGCAAGTTCCAATGAAGCCGAATAAAACTGAAAATCCTTTTCTGATATCAAATCCGTTTTACTTGGATGAGGAAGAAAAAGAAAGATAGTAAATCCAGCGTAAGGAAAGACAGCGTATTGAGTAGGAAACGCGTAAGGCACTGCAAGCACAAAATGCGCAAAAGGATCCGAAGTAAATAACTAAAACTTCTAATTACTCCAAAAGCGTAGATAAAAAGAACGCTTCCAATAAAGAGTGGGTGCGATTGGGTGGTCTCGGTGCTAACATAGGCGGCGATGACTGGGTCGAGAAGAAGAAGAAGTTAGATAAAATGCAAGTAATTATTGTCTTATTCAGTAATTCGCAGGCCAGGTGAAGAGTATCAATGCTAATCAAATTAAACCAAGACCTGAAATTCCTAAGCCAAAATAAAAATAAGTAAATGCGAGACAGAAAGCTTTGGATTATAGTAAGAATGTGCCGAAGCCGACAGTACGTAGACCGGACGAAGAATAATAGGCAGAGATAGAGCCGAAGTAGGAATAAAAACCAGTAGGAGGGCTCACTGAATTGCAGATATATTAAATGAAGCACGAACAATTAAAGAAAATGATACATAATCACTATTGATATAATTAAGTAATTACAACAAATAAATCACTGTTTATGACTCACAGTGTATTATATGTTATTTAAGAAAATAACAGGATAATACTAGTCATATGAAAAATGCTGTTAATTTATTTATAAAATTTGAATTCGTATGTCAGAGTTCGACTCTTCGCAATTCCACATGAGCTCAATTTACAGTGAGCCTGAACAAGATAGTTCTAAAAATTCAACGATCTCAGCTACATCAAAAGTATCATAGATTTAATTCAATCGAGCTCAGATCCAACTATACGCTAAAATAACGGATTTGACTCGTTAGTATTAACACAAGATAGTCGAAATGAGAGGAATGTATATCTAAGCGCATCGAAGATGTCTTGAACACATATAAATATTGCTTTTTCAACAAGATTACACATAAGCTTTGTGCAAAATAGACTAATATAAGAAGAATTAATTAAACGATGCTTAACTTACTATGAAAAATAACTGTCCAACTTAATAAAAATAAGATGTCATCACAAAAATGCTGTAAAATTAGAAATACACATTTGATCAATAAAAAAGCATTATTAATAATAGTTTCGCCAGCTTGTAAACAAAGTAAAAGATTTGGCTCAAGTATGCTTTTGATTGCTAAGATTATGATACGGTATAGTTAAGACATGTCAGTTACGAATAAGTGGAATAAGCTATGATTGAACACTTTAAGAGAGAGTTTGACATTTCCAGTGAAATCACATAAGCAAGATAGCCTCACATGCTTACCACACCAGAAAAGAAAAACTACAAATCAGTCAGTTTTCTCAAAAGCAATGCAAAGCAGAAAAGTAATCATCAGCCATACCTGGAAGTAACTCCTGCACCACATCAAAAGTCAGCTGGGAAAATAACTAGTGCAAAGAAGAAATCTAGCTAAAAAAGAACTACGCGCAAGAAGGCTAATAAATAGCCACAGGAAAGCAAAACAAATAAAAAATTAACACCTTTTGTTGCATGAATTTATCAATACATTTATTTACAAAAAATGATGGAAAATATTAAAATACTCAATAATCTTTCAACAACACCGATTTCCACCCTGAACTATCCCTTTTTCTGACCTTTACGACTCATTAGATGAAATTTTCTGCACCTTGTTTTCGTTAGATGAGATTTTTATTACTTTTTATTCTCGTTTCTAGTTGTTTTAAGATTTTTGGCTTCTAGTACTTATCATTTAGTCTGCGTGCAAGTTTTGGCTTGAAGTGGGTAGTACATCCATGGTCTAGTCGAATCGTTTCTTCTTCTTTTACTGATTTTTGTGAATAAGCTCAATTATGTTTTCAAACATGTGGGTAATGCCGTCACCACTTAACGCTGACACTTGAAAGCTTTTCATGCCATAACGTTCAGCTATATTTTTTACAGCTTATTTGTCATAATTTCTGTCATAGGAAGAATGATTACTATTTTTCCTTCAGATCTAGCTTATTACCGCATAGAACTAAGAAAGATTTTTAAGTCTTGTTCTCCTTAAACAACTCGATCCATAGTTATAAATTTTTGACAGACTCCTGATCTAGCATAAGACAGAGAGTACTGGTGATATCGTATACGAAGACAGCTGAAGAGGCATCTTTTAAGTAACTGGGAATCAATGAACGGTACCTCTCCTGGCCTGCAGTGTCCCACAACTGCAATCGATACGTGTGCCCCTGTACTGTGACATTCTTGCCTACGAAATCGATCCCGATTGTGGCCTATTGAACTAATTAAGGAGGATACATTTTATTTTGACTAGAATCTGTTATGCGTGAAGCGTTCGATGATGGCTGTCTTGCCAACGCCAGAGTCTCCCAGCAGAATCACCTTGTTGTTTTTGCGGGCGTGGCTGGCAGAAACAGAACTCATTGTATTATTAATTTGTTGTCAATATAATACAGGATATCAAAAGTATAATAAATGCCAAATTATCGGTCTACGTTAAAATTAATGAACAATAATTTAAGCGCCAGGTTTTATTCTAATATTGCTTGTTTTTCATGTATTTTAACTGTTAAGTATTATTAAATCAGTTATATTTCAACATAGTCTAGAAATAATTATAGTTCTCTATTCCAATCGGGATCCTTTAAAATAATTGGAGAGATAAATTTGGCAAAAGCTAAGAATATAATCATAGTTTGAATTATGCTGATTATTTTAATAATTTACTTATTGTTGAGAGCTAACTAGTATACAATAAATTGATTTTAGATTTGGATATTATAATGCAGATATGAGTAGATCATTAAGCTAAGCCCAGTAAATGTCGTACTGTTTTTCGCGCTCAATACTGTCCTACCTAAGCGGAGTATCATTCTATTCCTAGTTTATTACTTAATTTTCTCCTGTTTCATAAGATTTAATTGTTGTTCGGAAATTGTGAATCCAGTAGCCATGAACTCATTGCTCATGCTCATTTTCATATTTAACAGACTCAACGGGCAATGAAATTTATGCTTTGTAACATGCAGTTTAATGATATATGTTCTAGAAACTCTAGATTGGCAGATGATTAAAAATCTTAGATGTGTTGAATTAGAATTGGGGGTAACCAATTTACATATTTTAACATTTGCCTTTCAATTGTTGTCTCCCATGACTATATGGACTCATACTGGAGATAACAGCTTTTTGTTCTATTTATGAATGATTTCTCTAATTTAACTATAATTTAAAGATTTGATCAAGATATGCAGGGCGCAGGTGAAATGCTGAAGTACGAGCTATGGAACAATCTCAAGGTTATTTTCGATAAGTGGGCTGGAGCCAATGGCTAAATTGAGACAGCCAAGGTTGAAGCCATTGTCAGAGATGTATTGGGTCAGACCTCCCAACAATAAATCGATTACGTGATCAAGAACATGTTCAGATTGGATGCTGATGGTAATGGACAAGTCGATTTTCTCTAGTTCGTATGTTATTTCTTTTCTTCAGGGTAACTTTTTGTTTAAGAGGCACTGTGGTGAAATGAGTCTTCAGAAGATGCATGCTAAAAACTTAATTTCTCATGGTGTGGAGAGAAAAATAACTCAAGCTGAATTCCTTACTCTCATTAATAATGCCTATTCTTTCCTTGGTGTAAAGGCTGATGCTGCACTTGCTGAGACAGTGTTCAAGGAAGCAGACAAAGACGGAGACGGATTCATTACATACGTTGAGTACTTCAAATTCATTGAGAAGTATGTCTGTCAAACTAAAGCAGGTAAAATGTTATTTTAACTCAGAATATATTGAATATCAAAAATCTCCATAAAAGAAACCAGAACCTGTTGCAGATGTTGTTGCCGAAAAACCAGTTGATCTTGGACGTGAATGGAACAGCAGACTTAGACTCTATATCTGGAGTCAGCTGAGGGCTTTGTATGATGCTTACTTTTTAGGAAAGAACCTAGCACTCACTGATCAGATTTTAAGGGATTTGATTAGACATCTTTTGGGCGAAGTCTCTGAAATTGAAATTACTTTCATTCTCAACGGTCTCTTTAAACTAGACAGATCCCATATTGAATTTGTTCCATTTGCTTTGGTCTTCATCTTCTTAGTCGCAGAACTTGGACTCAGCCGATATCAAAGCAATCACGTCTCAACAAAGAAGAACCTTAGTGCTGAAGAATTTTTGGTCGTCTTCAACAACAGTTATAAATTCTTAAGCATTGGCAGAATTAGAAAAAGTATTCTACTTCTCATTTTCGGACTTATTGATAAAAACAAAGACGGTTTCATCACTCTTAACGAGTACCTTGATTGGGTCAGAAGATTTTTGGCTGTCGATCTTAACAGAGGAGATGAGTTCTATCTCAAGGAAGATGACGAATCAATCGAAGGTGGAAATATTTTCGAGACGGAAACTCCACTTGTTATCTTGAAAGATCCTCACGAAACCAAAACCGTTGTCTCTACAAGCACAAAAGCTGTCAGATTCAATTTCTCAAACTGGGATCTTTCCAACTTGGTCAGAAAGCGAGTTTTGGAGCTTTTGATTCCATTTGACAAAAATGGTGACAAGAAATTTGATTAAACTTAAATCAATCAAGCTTTGATTGTGCTCTTAAAAGAGAATGAGTATGAGTTAAAATACGTTACTAGAAACGTTTTCAGATATGATCTCGATGGTGATCAAAATGTAACCTATGATGAATTGACTAACTTCTGTGTAGAACAACATTTTGGTGAAATGGCAATTCAAAGACTCCATAGAAAAAACAGTTATTCAAGAGGAAAAGAAAGAATTATGAACCAAGATGAGTTCTTCTTCACTATCAACCACGCTTTATCTTTCATTGGTCTTGAGGCTACCAAAGAACAAATTGCTCTCTTGTTTTCTGAAATCGACCTTGAGAAAAAGGGCTGGATCAGTTATGAAATTTATTTCTTGTTCTTGAAATATTATTTCGGCTCAATGGCCGCAGGTGCCGTCATCCCACACTCTGACCCTGTCCCACCACCAAAACCAGTTGATAAGGATGCTGAATGGTGGAACTCTCTTTCAGGTCTGTCTGCTCTCGATAGGTTTATACAAATTTTGCACTATCAATTGAGAAACATTTTCTCCAGATATGATTTCAACAAGAATATGTTATTCGAAGAGGATGAAATTGAAGCTATTCTTCATCAAGTCTTCCAATTGAACGAAAGTCAAGTTGGTTATGTCCTTTCGAAATTCTTCCACTTCTCGACTAGACTAAACAAAAGTTTGACTTTTGATTAACTTATCAAAATTTTGCTTGAAATTTACTTTGGTCAATTCATCCTTCAACGAAGATATAAAGATTTCAGTGCTCAACAATGGAAATCACGAAGAATCAGCCTAGAAGAGTTCATCGAATTAGTCTTGTTTGCTTGCTTTTTCTTAAAATACAAGCCAAGCAAAGAAGATTTGACTGAAATTTTCATCACTCTCGACACCGATAAAGATGGTTATATTTCCTTCTCAGAATATCTCGCCTTCATCATCAAGTATCTTGGTATTGGTCTTGATATGTACAAAGAAGAACCTAAGCCAGTTGAGCCAGTCAATGACAAGCCTTCCACTGACAAACCCGCTGAAATCACTGAAGACGAATGGGGATTCATTAGTGAAATCTGGGACGAATTGAAAATTTACTTCGACAAGTACGACTCAGGATCAAAGGGTTATTTGAATACTGAGGACTTGAGACGTTTCGTCATTGAAGTTTTGCACGAGAACACTCAAAGAGAGCTTGACTATATTTTCTGGAATCTCTTCAGAGTTGATCCTAACACTGACAGAAAGTTCGAGTTCAACGAATTCGTAATTATTAATTTATATTTAGGCACCATTCATTTTGGTTCACGCTGGAGAAATCGCCCTTCAGAAATTCCACAGAGAGCAAGTGAAAGGAAAGACCACTTTGGCAGAAGGTGAACTTTTCGTTGTGTTCTCCAATGCTTTCTCATTCTTGTCATCAATGTCTAAATCGCAGTCAAGAGTCAGAATTATTTACGAGCGTGTTGGAAAAGGAAAAGATGTCACATATGGTAACTATATGGGTTGGATCAATGTTGCCTTGGCCAACAAGTTCAGAAAATGAACTATGATTTATGTATTGTAGTATCTCAGTGAAATTCTATTTATCATTATCCAATTAATTAGAACGAAATATTAAAAAATAAGTCATTTATTTGAATGAGTATGCATAAACTTCTACCATGTATTCTTAAATATGTATGTTAAGATATTTTTTAAAATGATTAAAAACAAAGGTATGTAAACATGGTACAGAGTAACTGGAGTTGCTGTTGGAGGAACTCTTGGCATGTCATTGGTGGGGTCAAAGGTGGAATCATTGGAGCTACCACACTTTTCCTTATTCAATCAGCGATCTATTCTTTGAAGAAAAAATAGATGGATAACGATGCTATCAAAAAGAAAGAAGAAGATAAAAAGAGAATAGATTAAGAATAAAGGCGAAAAAGAGAGTAAGAACAAAGAAAAAGAAAATAAGAA
>APMI01059959.1_pt1 | contig 12747 bp, 5 predicted proteins | sample 667938 | NCBI WGS metagenome assembly APMI01 (sample SAMN01084076, study PRJNA167559) | wastewater metagenome | biome: Wastewater | place: Denmark: Ejby Moelle, Odense | collected 2011-11-28 | reverse complement strand
TTTGATACTATCATTTGATACTATCAAAAGTAGCGAAATGTCTCTGGATTATAGCGCCCAACTCATAAATATACGCAGGTTTTACATCCCACCTTTAAAACAACAATGCACGCAGGTCGCTGGTCGACAAAAGGATATGGGAAAATGCGCAGGTTTTTCCAGGATAGCGCTTTTTGAAAAACAATTTCAAAACGCAAGAGGGAACAATGTAAATACGCAAGGTGGTCTTCTTAATTCACCAACTGAAATATGCATCTTTTTGCCAGGCCTGGATGATTGTGAGGAGGTGATCGGTAAAAGAATTTCCACCATTGGAAAAGCTTCTTTTGCAGAGCTTCGCTTCCCTCAGTTCCAGCGGAAAATGAGCATAGCAGGTTTCGTACCCGTTGCCTTGCAAATCATAGCCAGCAAGATACGGTTGTACCAAAGTCAAAAAATGTGATCTAAAGATGCAGTTTCCGGTTGGGTCAGTAGTACTTAATTGGTGGGATAAACCATTAAGGGTTAGCAGCAAATTATTGAATTTTCAGATTGCACGACGCATTTAAGTACTATTTATTTTATGCCGGGAAAGCTGGCCATGCCAACGTGACTTTACAGTTAAAACAAAGAGCAATTTAGAAGAAAAGGGAGCCTGCAATGGTTCCCCGGGTTTAAGAAAGCAACCGGGCACTAAATCGTAGTCCTATTCTTTAGAATGCTGGATAAAAGAAACCAGCGACCAAAGCAATGATCAGCGCTTCCGGAAACAAGATGAAGTGGAGATTGAGTCACCCGGATACAAGTTTGTATAATAATTATTCCGTATGAATAATGGGCTTTTTTAAACCAGCCACTTGGTAACCACTTTATAGAATTGGTAAAAATTAGTGACCCAAAATTTGCTGAAAAAACAAAATACCTGGGAACGAATTGCCCCCTAAACTCCAGGTAAGTTAATGCCTTGGCCAGCTTTTTAAAACCGAAGCTTTTCAGTTATTTTCCTGCCACTATATTTTATTGTTTTAGTCGTCATGAAAGGATCATCAATCGCAGCCGGGTTGTTTTTACTGATCAGTTTAATTTGAAAACGCCTGCTCTTGAGCATACCTGCAAAATCTCCTTTTCTATCTCCGATTGTAAGACTGCCTGTTTGTTCATTGTAAGTAAAAGGTATTTCAGCAAATGCCCCTTTCTCATAATTATAATTCAGGCCCTCATCTTCATACAGCGAAAAACCTGCATCCTTCCCGGTGTATACATACAATGTAATTACATCAGCAGGCTTTTCGGCAGTATACTGCAAATCTGGCCCACAAGGAATGATGCTTCCCTCTTTTACAAAAACAGGTATCCGCTGGTAGGGTGCGTCAGCAACAATTGTTTGTCCGCCTTCAAAATACTTTCCTGAATACAGATCGTACCAACCCTGGCCCGCCGGCAGGTATAAAGTACGGCTTGTTGCCTTGTAAGTATAAAGAGGATTGATTTGCAATGAAGGGCCAAACATAAACTGGTCTCCAATATTTCTAACCGCGGCATCCTGTCCAAAATCCATTACCAATCCTCTCATTATCGTGTAATCGTTGTGGTAAGTATGGCCGGCAAGAGAGTAGATATACGGCATCAAACGGTAACGCAGTTTGTCATAGTACAACATACCCTGGTAGGCAGGATGCGTTTCAGGTGCGATGTTGTATATCTCCCTGAAAGGGAATTGCCCATGTACCCTGAACAATGGTACAAAACTGCCAAACTGGTACCAGCGTGTTTGCAATTCTCTCCATTCTGCCAGGTCGGATTCTGCAGGTTGTTCATACCTTTTTTCAACCGAAAACCCTCCAATGTCCATTGTCCAGTACGGCAAACCGGACATGCAGAAATTCAATCCAGCGCTCACCTGGGTACGCATATCTTCCCAACGGGAAGCAATATCACCACTCCAGATACTGGCTGCATAACGTTGTGATCCTGCAAAACCCGAACGGGTAAGCAAGAAAACCCTTTTATTTGGATCTGCAGCCCTCTGTCCTTCATAGATACCCTTTGCATTTTGTAATGGATAGGCATTCAGGTATTCGGCAGCGGTGCCCATGGCTGTTGGCGACATTTGCTTTTTCCGTTCCTCGGGTGAAGAATTGGATAAAATATCCGGTTCACTGGCATCCATCCACCATGCATCAATTCCTTTTACATATATCTTATCATGTATCAGTTTCCAAAATCCCTTCCTGGCATCTTCATTGAACACATCATAGAAGGTAGATACATAGCCTTTGCCAACCCAATCTTTGTGCGGTTCAGCAATTGTTCTTTTATAAAGCCAACCATTTTTATCAAATTGTTTAAACGCAGCAATACCCTCGTAAAACTTCGGCCATACGGAGATCATCAACTGTGCTTTATATTTTTTGTGCAACACATCGATCATGCTGTCGGGATTTGGAAAACGGGCAGGATCAAATTCCTGGCTGCCCCAATCATCTTCTTTCCAGTAGCTCCAGTCCAGTACAATATTGTCTATTGGGATCTTTCTTTTTCTAAACTCAGCGACTGTTTTTAAAATATCGTCCTGTGTTTTGTAACGCTCCCTGCTTTGCCAAAAACCCATGGCCCATTTTGGTACAATCGGAGCCTTTCCTGTTAACTGCCTGTATCCGTGAATGACATCGTCGGCATTTTTTCCATAAACAAAATAATAGTCTACCTGCCGCCCGGCCTCTGAATCAAATGTAAAAGTATTGACATCCTGCTCCGGTGCCGGTGGAATAAAACCTGCGGTAAGATAAGACTCACTTCCATCTGGTATCCATTCAATTTTGATGGCGTATTTCTTTCCCTTTGCCAGCGACACTTCCATATTACCTGTACCCGGGTTCCAGGCCTGCCGCCATTTTTCAAGCATTAGTTTTCCGTCGATATATATTTTCAGGTAACCGGCGTAGGTGAATTTGAACTGGTGAATACCTGCTGCATTGCTGGCAATACTCCCCTGCCAGGTTACCATTCCTTTTTCAACAGCAAATTCCTTTGGTAATTTTAATTTACTATCGTTGAGGTAGGGATAATCGATATCAGATTCTGCTTTTTCAAAAGCTATGTCGTTTGGTTGATGCCTGTCGTTGGCATAGGATGCAGTGAGCCACCCCTCCGCATTATTCTTATCAAATAATTTCAGCGCAGACAAGGTTTGATAAGGCCGTACATCTCCTGCTTTGCTGTAAGAGTAGTTATCCCAGAGTATGCCATAGTTCTTAACTGACACTAAAAAGGGAACTGCAACCTCAGTATTATTCTGAAAAAAAACAACCTGTTTGCCTTTGTAATTCCAGGCATCATCCTGGTGTTGACCAAGCCCATACCAGGCGTCATCTGCGGTTGTTTCAAAAGTCTGTTTTATGCTGAATAAAGATTCGCCTTCGAAGACAACAGGTGTAACATTCCTTCCAGTGATCGCCCGTTCTGCAAGTATCGGCTTTCCATTTAAATCGGTGAACGAAACTGCAGCGGTTGACAGTTCTACCTTTGCCTTTAAGACAGCAGTGGTCAATATCAACGCACCGTTCACTACCTTACTATCCCATGTTGCAGGTTGAGGGGACTCTACCACAACAAGACTTTTTCTTTCAGGGGAATTTTTTTCAGGGGATGCTGTAACCCGGATGATGTGATCATTCATCACCTGCAGCCGTACTTCTTTTACGTTGCCTGATAACACCGGATCCGGGTAAACGATCACTGCATTTTCCGTTACTGTATAATTGGATTGCTGTGCTTTGCTGTTAATACACAGGAAGATCATTACAGCCAGCAGCATGCATTTCGCTTTCATGTAGCATATTTTAAAGATTACCGGTCATTTTATTCCCCTCCCCTACACAAAACGTATTGGCATAGCTCTACTGCCGCCCTGATTGCCACTGCTAAAATCAGTTCATCTGTTTTTGCAACAAATCAAGCCATTTATGATACAGCTCTTCATAGATCGTTTGCCCCGTTGGTTCCACTAAACTCAATGCTTTGAAATGTTGAAAGGCTTCTGCTTCTGTTTTATAGAGTCCTGCTCCAAGGCCGGCACCAATTGCTGCTCCCACACTTCCATCGCAATTATATAACTCCACAGGCACGTTCAATGTATTGACAACACTTTCGGTGAAAACTTCGCTCAGGAACATATTGGCCTGGCCTGCCCGGATCACTTTGGGGTTCATCCCATTTGACCGCATGATATCTAACCCATACCGGAAAGCAAATGCAATTCCTTCCTGTGCAGCTCTTAACAAATGGGCTCTGCCGTGTTTATTCAGATCGATATTGTGTATATGCACATTGAGCATCCTGTTATCCAACATTCTTTCCGCACCATTTCCAAAAGGCAATATCATTAAGCCATCGCTGCCTGCATTGATCGTTTTAGCATCATCATTCATCTGCTGGTAACTCGTGCCGGCACCCCACATATTCTTCATCCAGCGATTCAATATCCCTGTTCCATTTATGCAAAGCAATACACCCAACCGCTGAATTTCGTTTGTATAATTGACATGTGCAAATGTATTTATCCTTGACTGTTTATCATAAGTTAACTGGTCAGTTACACCATATATAACACCGGACGTACCTGCGGTTGCAGCCACTTCCCCGGGTTGCAGCACATTTAATGAGAGGGCATTGTTGGGCTGGTCGCCAGCTTTGTAAGTAACCGGAATGCCGGTTGTAAGAGAAAGCGTAGCTGCTACCGGTGCTGTTAACTTTCCATGTTCTGCAAAAACCGGTTGAACAGTTGGTATCAAATTTTTGCTGAAGCCGTAATAGTTAAACACCTCTTCGCTTAAACCATTCGTTTTAAAATCCCAGAATATGCCTTCACTTAACGCGGAGATACTGGTCGTGATCTCACCGGTTAACTTCATGGCGATAAAATCACCGGGAAGCATGATCTTATCAATCTTATCAAAAATTTCCGGTTCGTTTTGCTTTACCCAGGCCAGTTTGCTGGCGGTGAAATTTCCGGGAGAATTCAATAAATGCGAAAGGCATTTTTCCTCACCGATTGTTTTGAATGCGTTGCTGCCAATTTCAACTGCCCTGCTATCGCACCAGATAATACTGTCTCTTAAAACCTCCTGGTTCTTATCTACACAAACCAATCCGTGCATCTGGTAAGCGATGCCAATTGCCCCGATCAGCCTGGGGTCGTATTTCCTGGTGGCATTTGCTTTTATGATCGCCTGTTGCACATGTTCCCACCACATACCGGGAGATTGCTCAGCCCAACCATCACGAAGAGCAGTAACAGGAGATTCTGTTTCGGGGTAAGTAACAGCAGCAATACAACGCTGGGTTGAACCATCTACCACAGACACTTTAATGGAAGAAGTTCCGATATCAATTCCGAGAAGGAGCATACAATCGTTTTACCGGTAAAGATAAAATGGTTTGTCACTGGTGGCAACCGTTATCTATCAAATAATATCTGCTATTTTATCATCCTTTCATAAATTGCAATGTAATAATGATAATATAATGATTATAACAGGCTGATCACAGATGAAAACACTTATTCAAAAAATACATGTAGAAGAGCAGTATTCATTTGCCTGCAGAACTTACCGCACCCCAAATTTTGAAACCAACTGGCATAAACATGAAGAGTATGAACTCATTTTAATCACAGAGGGAAACGGTGCTGTACTGATAGGTGATCATATAGGCGAGTATAAGACCGGCGACATTTTTTTCCTGGGCTCCGGTCTCCCCCACTGGTTTCGAAAATCGAGGCAGTGCAGGATCGGCAGTGCTGTTGTATTGCATTTCCTGAAAGATTTTTGGGGAGCGTCCTTTTTGCAAATGCCCGAAATGAAGGCGATACTCAAGTTGCTCGAAAGTAATAATAAGGGCATATCCCTGCAAAAGAAACTACGAAAAAATATCACTGAACTAATGCTGCAGGTTGAAAAATCGTCTGGCATCCACAGGATCTATCTTTTACTGAATTGCCTGCAGCAGATCGCCGGCAGCAGGCAATACGATGTACTCACCAAAGCGTTTGACGCAGGTATCAACAACAAGGCGAACAGTGCAATCGAAAAAATATTCACCTGGTCGTTCAGGCATTTTTTAGAGAATGTAACACTTAGTGAGGTGGCGGCAGAAGCAGGGATGAGCATACCCACTTTTTGCAGGTTCTTTAAACGCAATATCAAAAAAAGTTATTTTGATTTTATAAAAGAATTAAGAATTGGCCATGCCTGCAAATTACTAAGAGAAACCAACGACCCGATACTGGATATCTGTTATGCAAGTGGATACAATAGCTGGGCTAATTTCAGCAAGCACTTCAAGCAGCTCAAAGAAATTCCGCCGGGCACCTACAGGAGACATTTTAAAAATGCCGACTACCAAATTTAAAAAACACAATCGCTTATTGAAATATTGAATAGGAGTTGCTGTGGACCAGCACGCTTATTCAGCTATCATCACTTTATATTTTGTAACGGTATGATATTGCTCACCGGGCCTTAACAGGGTTGATGGAAATGCAGGCTTGTTGGGCGAATCAGGGAAATGCTGCGTTTCAAGGCAAAGCCCTGCATGCTTATCAATGGGCATGCCATCGCTGGATGTGATGGTACCATCTAAAAAATTGCCAGTGTAAAACTGCATGCCCGGCTCAGTGGTGTACACTTCTAATTTCCTGCCGCTAACAGCATCCGATAAAGTGGCAACCTGTTTTAGGATGCCAGATGGGTCGGTAAACACTAAATTATGATCATACGCGCCTGCCACTGCCCCGATGCGTTCACCGATCTTATGGGGTTGCAAAAAATCAAACGGACTTCCTTCGACAGTTTCTAACGCCCCGGTAGGGATGAGTGCATCATCCACCGGTGTGTACCGGTCTGCATTCACCTGCAATGTGTGATCAAGGATCGTGTTAGACAGATCGCCGGTAAGATTAAAATAGCTGTGGTTGGTGAGGTTTACAACAGTGGCTTTATCGGTTTCCGCTTCGTATGTTATCAGCAGCTCGTCAGCGTCAGTTAATGTGTAAGTGACCGTGACGTTTAAATTTCCAGGATAACCCTCTTCGCCGTCTTTGCTCAGGTACTTCAATGCCAGGGTAGCCTTACCATCTGAAGAGGGTGCCGCATCCCACACTACTTTATCGAAGCCTTTATTGCCACCATGCAAATGGTTGGCTCCATTGTTCTTTGCCAGTGTATAGGTGTTGTCATCGATCTTAAATGTTCCATTTGCAATGCGGTTACCATAGCGGCCGATCGCTGCACCAAAAAAAGGTGAATTTGACAGGTACTTACTCAACCGGTCGAAACCAAGCACTATATTGCTTTTATTTCCATTTTTATCCGGGGTAACCCAGCCCGTTACCGTTGCTCCATAATTAGATATCTTCACCTGCACGCCATTCCTGTTGCGAAGCGTAAACAGGTACACTTGCTTTCCACCGGTTTCTCCCCAATCTACTTTGCTTACGGCCAGGGTGTTTTCAGCGGGGCCTTCTTTAGTGCCGGCAGTGAAACCCCCGGATGTTAAAACCACTGTTTTACTCATTATCAGTTCGTTGAATCTTTTATATAACGATCGCTTTTTTACAAGCTGTTTTTTCGACTGTATTTCGCTTTTTTGCTGTAACTGCCATCAGCTTTATAAAATGGTGAATGAATACACAAACCAATTGACGGGTTCGATTTACCCTTTTTAATGTGTACCGGCCAATTCCTTTTTAGCAGCATTTATTTTAAATACTCTCAGTGAATCATTATTGGTGGCGGCCACTAACATTTTATTTCCGTTCGATAACTTAACCAATGCCATATCTTTTACCTCGCCATTCAGATAAAAGCCACTAACCAGCGGGGACACGGGCGTAAAAGTTTTGTTACTGCTCCCCCGAAGAAAACAACCATACGATGCGTCATATCTGCCGGTCATTACTTCTGCCTGGTATTCGTTACCGGCAAGCAAGAGGTCTTTAAACCCATCATTATCCAGGTCGTCGCAAATGATGGCATTTACAGGTGAAAACTGCGCCGCCAGCGGCAACACATGCTTTATAAATTTACCGTTGCCTGTATTTTCAAAATAACAACTCCGGGTTTCATCACAATGAAATGGTGTTATTTTTTCTGCCGGGATGCTGTTAAAAATATCATCATAGGTTGCCGCTGAATAATCTTTGTTTAACAGAAATCGCTTCTTTACTGCCGGCACCTGGTCTGCCAGTCTTCCCCTGCTGATGGAGGGATAAGAATATCTTTTACCATCGGCATTTTTGATATAGTAAAAGAAAAGCGGATCAATACTTCCGTTGCCGTCAAGGTCGGCAGCAAACAACTGCATTGGTTCGGCCGGACTGGCCCTGTATTCACAATTCAAGCCAAGGTTACCGGCTACGAGGTCGATATCTCCATCATTGTCGATATCTGCAGCGATAAGACTCCGCCACATTCCATTGATTTGAGAAAGTCCTGTAGTTTCATTTGCATTAACCAACCGTCCATGATCATTCGTGAAAAACTGCAGCGGCATCCACTCACCGGCAATAACAAGATCGGCATGGTTGTCATTGTTAAAATCGGTCCACACTGCTGAAGTAACCATGCCGGCAGTTTGTAATGCAGGACAAACGGTTGCAGTTACATCGGTAAAACTGCCATGGTTATTTTGCAGCAAAAAACTTTTGGGAGACAGGGGATATTTTTTCGAAACCCTTCCACCAATAAAAAGGTCAGGAAAACCATCGCCATTAAAATCTCCGGTACTTACGCAACCGGCAATGGTTCTTACGGAATCTGGTATAGCTTCCGGCCGCAGTTTGAAATTTCCCTTACCATCATTGATGTACAGGCGGGGTTTATAATAAATTGAATTTTCCTCAAATTGCATATCGCCCCCGGTAACCAGCAGATCACTATCGCCATCTTTATCAGCATCAAATAAGACACAATCAAGGTCTTCTTCAAACTTGATAGAATCAGAAAGACTTTTTGAAGTAAATAGTTGATTCGCACTTTGTGTAAATAGTTTTCCGGGAAAGTTGAAGGCGCCTCCAACAAAAAGATCTGTATTTCCGTCATTATTGATATCACCTGCGGTGATATACGGACCCAACTGCGAATATTTTTGGGGCAAAAGCCGCAGCAATGCATAGTCGTTGAATGAGTTTTCTACATGCCTGTAATTGAGACCGGCCGACCCGGTAATATCTGAAAAGAGAATTGAGGGCGAGCCAACCCCTGTAACAGCAGAAGGCATGACTGCATTTTTCCATGAAAGAACAACGCTGGTATCTGCTTTGATATTTGTGAGTACCTGTTCCTTTCCATCGGGCCATCTAACCTTTACTGAATCTGCATGATCATATTTTCCCAATCCAACAGTAAGCTGCTGATCAACTGATGAAAAATAACCCCGTGCAGGATTTTGTTCCTGCAACTGGGCCCTGCCATCATTATACACGAATATTTTTGATCCGAAACCCTGCCGGTTCAGGCTATCCCCCTTTAACCGGACACTTAAAAAATGATTGACAGCCGGTTGTCCAACCCGGTTGGTATTATTGATAAAAAGAAAAGCTGGTTTATTGATATTATTCACCACAAGGTCGAGGTCTCCATCGTTGTCAAGATCAGCATAGGCGGCACCGTTAGACATGGAATTTTCGTTGATACCAGCCTTTTCTGAATAATCCGTAAAAGTAAGATCGTGGTTATTGAGGTAGAGATAGTTGGGCAGGTTTACATTTTTCAACGATGCCAGTTTTTCCTGGATCTTCTTTTGCAGCTCCTGCTGGCTGCCGGCACCATTAAAAGTATTGTTGCTGAATTCTAAAAAATCTGCATCAATAAAATCCCTGCCGATGCCATTGGTGATGTGCATGTCTTTCCAGCCATCATTATCAAAGTCAGCAAGCAAAACGCTCCAACTCCAGTCGGTTGCCTGTATGCCGCTTAGCTGACCTATTTCGCTAAAGAATGGAGTCGCATACTTTCCACTAACCCTGCTGCCGTTATTTAGCTGCAGCATGTTTCGCATAAATTCCGGCTCATACCCCATTGCCCTTTCTGACTCATACCTTTCGTAGTTCATAAACGAAAAGGATGTTTTTTTCCGTTCATTCATTTCCGGCAGCATATCAAGTGTAACGATATCGGTAAGGGTATCATTGTTAAGATCGGCAGCATCGGCGCCCATGCTGGAATAAGACTGGTGCTGAATGGCCCGGGCGATGCAATTGGTAAATGTGCCATCCTGGTTATTCTGCCAGAGTTCATCATTCGATACAAAATCGTTGGCTACATAAATATCCGGCCAGCCGTCGTTGTTAAAATCACTAACGGTTACGCCCAACCCATAACCATCTTCTTTAATACCCGCCTGGATGGATACATCTTTAAAAACTATCTGCCCGGTATGCGAACTGTCGCCATCATTCCGGTAGAGTTTATCATTTGCCGGGGAAAAGCCACTTTTGTCCCTGGGGAAAACAGTATTGGTATTCTTTGAACTTAACAGGTAATTGGCCAGGTACATATCCAGGTCTCCGTCCCTGTCGTAATCTAAAAATACAGCCTGTGTAGAAAAGCCGGTATCTGCCAGGCCGTAGCTTGCAGCAGCTTCTTTAAAAGTGAGATCGTGCTGGTTGATGAATAAAAGATTCTTTGAGCGGTGTTTTAAATCCTTTCCAAACACACACACATAAATATCATCGTACCCATCCTGGTTAATATCCACAATGCTCACCCCGGTGCACCAAACACTGGTGCCAACGCCTGCTTTGTCCGTAATGTCTGTAAACTGGTTATTGCCTTTGTTGATGTACAGCTTGCAACTTACCTGGTTGCCTGTGAAAAAAATGTCCTTAAGCCCATCATTATTGAAATCGCCAATTCCAACACCACCGCCCATGTAACCGAACTCATTGATGAAGGAATAGGAGGAATCATTGTCATGAATATCATTGCTAAAATTGATCCCGGAGGTACCGGCATCAACCGAGGTAAATGTATGATCAGCAATCTTTTGCCGGCATGCTGCAAAAGCAACCATCACAAAAAATAAAACAGGAATGGCAGGCTGATACCTTTTTTTTTTCATGCTGAATACAATTAGCATCTCTAAAAAACCAGCAGTTGTATATCAAAAAAAGAGGGAACCGCAATAAATACGGCCCCTCCATTTGTTTACCAAAACGACTGCTTATTAAACGATTAAACTCTTGATGATCGGTTTATTGTTATTGAAAATAGTCTTTTACCTTACCAATGGGTTCGTTGCAGTTTCACTGGTAGGGATTGGGAAAAAGTCAACCTGGCCCGCCCTTGGATCTGTTACGATAGCAGGGAAATAACCTTTTTTCCTCCAGCGCAATACATCAATGTTGATGATTTCCTCTGCAGCCAGTTCAACCCACCTTTCGTGAATCACGGCAGCCAATGCAGCATTCTTTGATGCAAGTGTTACCGGTGGCATATTCACACTCGGGCGCCTTCTTACCTCGTTGATGTAAGCGGCGGCCTGTGCCGGTGTGCCTATTTCAGCCTCACATTCAGCAAGCATCAGCAGTACATCTGCATAACGCAGCAGGCGCTGATTTAAACCTCCAATATGGAAACCTGAATTTACCCATTCATAAATGTTGTACTTGCGGAAAAACCTCCTGATTGTAACGCCATTTTTTGTAGAGGTGGTGGTGTTGATGTCTGCCCCTGCTAGTACTTTCGGAGCAGAAATATTTGAACCGGTTAAGATGGTATCGCCTTCTTCCCAAACTGTAAATTTATAACGGGGATCGTTGGGTTCGTATTCATCCAGCAAACGATTGGATGGAACCACATTTCCCCAGGTTTTACCCCAGTCCTGGTTTCTTGCTGTAGCAAGCGGACTGGTAGAACCCTCTCCATTATAGCCCCAGTTGAAACCACCATCTCCTTTATCTACAAACACAACTTCAAAAATAGATTCTGCATTGAATTCATGCCCGGTAGCACATGCTGAACCATCATCGTTTCTAACATCTCCGTCAAAATTCCACTGGTAGTTGTCAACAAGACTGTACTTGCCATATACATTTAACAAGGCAGCTTTTGCAGCGGTATAGTCTCCCTTCTGTAATTGCACTCTTCCCAAAAGGGCATTGGCAGCTCCTGAAGTGGCACGGCCATTATCTGATGCGCCATAGCTTGCCGGAAGTTTTTGTGCAGCATCCGTAAGGTCTGCAATAATCAGGGTGTAAATTTCTGCTGCAGGTGATTTTCCTTTGAAATCGGTTGGAGAAGTAACAGGTTCAGTATAAACCGGCACATCGCCCCATTGTGACACCAATTCAAAGTAAGCCCATGCACGCAAAAATTCTGCTTCACCAATCACACGATCTCTTAATGCTGTGTTGTCGTTTACACCGGGCGCCTTCAACAGCACCTGGTTTGCCCGGTTGATCATTTGATAGCAGCCATTCCAGATACTTGTCATCACGGAATTTGTAGGAGCCGGGGCTGCCTGGTTATACAATTCCGCCCTGGGCGCTTCTAACTGAGGACCACCGGGAGAAAACTCACCACTACGCATATCATGAAGGGTGTACCATTCACGTGCTGTCATTTGACCCGACCTTAAAATGGAATAAACACTGTTTACACCATTCTGTAATTCTACAGCCGTTTTAAAATAACTCTCGCTGGTCGGATTGTTTTCGTCAATCACGTTGAGCTTTTTTGTACATGCCGCCAGCCCGGTAAGGGTCAG
>APMI01005331.1_pt1 | contig 12747 bp, 11 predicted proteins | sample 667938 | NCBI WGS metagenome assembly APMI01 (sample SAMN01084076, study PRJNA167559) | wastewater metagenome | biome: Wastewater | place: Denmark: Ejby Moelle, Odense | collected 2011-11-28 | reverse complement strand
ACTTATCCAAAAAGAACCATCGATGACCTTCGGCGTCAGCGGCTCGGTATCGTCTTCCGATCCCTCCTTCTTCTATCGGCGACAAAATCACCGCACCTTCAGCTTTTGCACGATCAAAATGCTTGTCTAGGTCTTCAACATAAACAAGAACTCCGTCGAAAATGTAGGGGACCGAAAGCCACCGCTTTGCCGTCGGATAGCGAGAAGCCAAAGTGTTGGGCGATTCGTACTGATCGCTCGGCGAAGCCAGCATGATGATTTGGCCGCCATACTCGATCTCACCGTGAGATAGACTGCCGAACTCGTCCATCCACCGCTCCTTTTCGACAAAACCGAATACGCGGGTGAGCCAGTCCATCATGGCTACGCCGTCTTCATAAGCAAGCATGGGCACGATCACTTGATCCATGCCCACACTTTATCAAACTCGAAAGAGTTTGTTTAGAGGTTTTCGCCGTTCGTTCGAATGACTTCTTTGTACCAATAGGCGCTGTCCTTCGGAGTTCGCTTCTGGGTTTGATAGTCAACGTGCACCAAACCAAATCGGTGCTTGTATCCTTCTTGCCACTCAAAGTTGTCCATGAGCGACCATTGGAAATACCCGTGAACAGGTACCCCATCATCAGCCGCTCGTTTGAGAGCACTTAGGTGACGATGCAGGTAGTCAATTCGAGCAGGGTCGTGAACTTGACCGTCAAGCATGATCCAGTCGCCAAGGCCAATACCGTTCTCGGTGATGATGACTGGCTTCTTGTATCGCTCATAGAAGAAGCGAGGTCCCCAGTACAAACATTCTGGAGTGACGGGCCAGTGGTAAATGGTTCGGCCAATTCCTGTGGGGTGTAACAACTCTTCAGGCTTGCCATCCTCTCCCATCTTTACGGTTTGAGCGTTATAGACGTTCACGCCGTAGAAGTCCATCTCTTGTTTGATGGTCTCCATATCGCCAGGCTTAATCTCTGGAAGGTCGTCAGCCCATGCCGCAAGAGCGTCTTCTGGATAGTGACCAAAGAAGACTGGGTCGCTCCACCATGAGTTGCTCCAAAGGCTCTTGCCTTCGTTGCCAAACATCTTTTGACGTGCCGCTTCGATATCTTCAGGTGAATTCGTTAGAGGAATCTTGGGTAAGGGGCCCAGCCGATTCTTGGAGCCTTCTTGGCGTTTGCACGAATGACCTGAGCTGCCTTTCCGTGTGCAAGTAACGCGTTATGAGCAGCGTGGAGAACCTGGGGGAAGTCATGGCGATCGCCCGGCGCATGTTGACCCGATTGAAGTCCGAGCCCGATAAAGCACTGCGGCTCGTTCAAGGTCATCCAGTTCGAAACACGGTCCGAAAGTCGGTCCATGATCACCTTGGTGTAGTCAGCAAACCAATCGGAACATTCTCTGTTCAGCCAGCCACCACGATGGTAGGCTCCGATGGGCATGTCCCAGTGGTAAAGAGTGATAAAAGGATTTATCCCCTTTTCTAAAAGGGAATCAACAAGCTTGTCGTAGAAGCCTAAACCCTCTTCGCTAACCTTGCCGGTGCCGTCGGGCATGACCCTAGCCCAAGAGATTGAGAGTCGATAGTTGGGAATGCCCAACTCAGACATCATGTTCACGTCGTCTTGGTATCGATTGTAGTGATCACATGCGACTTCGCCGCTCTCGAAGTGGTGCGTCGCACCTGGCTTCTTTGCAAACATGTCCCATACTGTGACGCCGCCGCCTGCCTTGTAGGGGGCACCTTCGATTTGGTAGGCAGCAGTTGCTACACCCCAGATGAAATCTTTAGAAAAACCCATTCTTCTATGAAAGCTCCTAACTTCTAATAAAGTATGTACGTCGAGCGCTGTACTTCGCCCGCATGAACCTGACAAGGAAGGTATATCTGCTAAACGGATGACAAATGCAGAACTAGCTCAACGGTTGCGCGACCTTCGTGATTTCCTTATCATCGCTGGTTACGAAGAGTCCCACGCTATTCGCTACACCCATATCGCTCGAACGATAGAGAAGATGGTGGAGCCTGTCGAGACATTACGCAACGAAGGGAGGCTACGAGAGATCCCTCAAGTCGGGCCGCTCATCCAAACGTATATAAAGGAAATTCTAGAAACTGGGGTTTCGTCGAAGCAGAAGGAGTGGGAGGAATTTGCGCCGTGGTCAGTGGTGGAAATGGTTCGAGTTCCCGGCCTAGGAGCAAAGACTGCCCGAAAGCTGTATGCCCTTCTAGGAGTCAAATCGCTTTCAGATCTTAAGAGTGCTGCCGAGGAAGGGAAGTTGAGTGATATTTCCGGCATTGGCCCTGCACTGATTAACGCGATCCGGAACTACGATTAAGCCTCGTCGTCACTCTGATTCCCACCTATCGACAAATGCCCGAAGCGCGTCGCGGTGCGGTATTTCGTCGAAGCGCTCTAGTTTGTCGAGTGTGTAGCCTTGTCTGATTTCATCGACCGTCACTCGCTGCTCGTCGATGTTGTAATAGATTCGCCACGGACCAAATCCAAGCCTCATTCTTCCGTCCGGAATCTGCAATATTCGTCTTGTTCGGTGGTGAGTCGGGTCGTATCCCAAAATGGATTGGGCGCGCTCCCAAAAATCGACTTTCCATTCTGATTTCAACCATTCAAGTTGTGCTTTTGCCTTCTCTGAGAGTTGAACATCGTAAGGAGGCGGTTGGCTAAGCAGGTTCTCTACTTCTGCCACCCAACCCAGGGAACTGTCTGGAAAGGAATCGACCGTCGTTAAATAAGGCTTGATGTCCAAGACTGGCGTGCCATCAAGAAGATCAAGTGGACCCACCACCAGGTTTAAACCTTCTACTTTAACCAGATCGACACAAGTTAGTCCAATCGGATTGGGACGATGAGGACTTCGAGTAGCAAAGACGCCTCGACGTTTCGCGGGTCCTCTCGGAGGCATGGCTCGGGGTCTCCATGTCGTGTTTTTGTCAAACCACCAAACCAACCAAATTCGATCAAATCCTTCTAGGTCCTCGACCGCTAATTCGAACTGCTTGCCAGGCAGTAGCTCGATGACATTACGCTCGATCGCCTTGGGGTCAGGTTGATGCCCAGCCTGGAATTTCATCTCATGACCCGTCCGAACAAACCCGATTGGTTCTACGTTGAGGCTTTGAGACATAAAGATAATGTAGCTGATTTGCTTGTCGGTACCGTCAAAGGTTTGGCAATGAAGAGCGTGGTTCGAACAATCTGAACGCTCAAGCAAGTAGAATCAAGAGTAAGCCATGGCTGAGTACAAGCTCCTTCTTGAACATTCGCACGATCCAGCGTTTAAGACGCTTGCTGGTTACCAAAAAACCGGTGGATACGATGCATTAAAGAAAGCGCTCAAGATGGAGCGCCAAGGGATCATCGACGAGATCAAAACGTCAGGTCTTCGCGGTCGTGGTGGTGCAGGCTTCCCAGCTTGGATCAAATGGAATGGTCTTCCGAAAGAGGGCCAGAAAAAGGGGCCAACCTATATCATATGCAATGCTGACGAAGGTGAACCTGGCACATTTAAAGACAAGCAGTTGATCGAGACCTGCCCATTCCAGCTTGTTGAAGGAATGACCATCGCTGGCTACGCAACCAACGCCGACGCGGGTTACATCTATATCCGTGGCGAATTCATCGATTGCGCCCGGTCGGTTCGGTCGGCGATCGATGAAGCCTACAAAGCTGGCTTGCTCGGTAAGAACATTTTAGGTTCTGGAGTCGACTTTGATCTGTACGTTCACCTCGGTGCAGGCTCTTATGAATGCGGCGAAGAGTCGGCATTGATGTCGTCTCTCATGGGTGAGCGTGGAATGCCAAGACTCAAGTTCCCTCACGCTCCGCTTCCGACGGTTAGTGGCGTCTGGGAGAGACCAACCCTCATCAACAACGTCGAAACATATTCGTGCGCGCCCCATATCATCAACAAGGGCGGCGCTTGGTACGCCACTCTTGGCGCTTCAACCAAGAACAGCCGAGGCACAAAGATTTTCTCTGTCAGCGGTCACGTGAACAAGCCGGGCAACTTCGAGATCGAATTTGGAACTCCGCTTGCTGAGCTACTTCAGCTCGCCGGCGGCGTTAAGGGCGGAAAACTCAAGGCTTGTGTACCTGGTGGAAGCTCGGTTCCAATTATCACCGCCGAGGCAGTTGATAAAGCGATCATCGGCTACGAAGAGATGTCGGAAGTCAAGTCAATGGTTGGCTCCGGCGGATGCATGTTCTTGAATGAGCACACTTGTATCGTCACCTTTGCTTGGCGAACAGCACAGTTTTACGCAGCAGAGAGTTGCGGGAAATGCACGCCATGTCGCGAAGGTACCAAGTGGATCATTCAGATCTTAGATCGAATAGTTAGCGGCGGCGGAAAGCCTGGTGATATCGATCTGCTTCTACGAGTTTGTAGTCAGATTGATGGTCGATCATTCTGCGGTCTCGGTGATGCGGCGGCTTGGCCGATCCAGGGCATGATCCGCGTCTTCCGTGAAGAGTTCGAATACTTTATCGAGCACGGTCACAGCATGGTAACGGGCAAAGAAACGCTCGTCATGGCCCCTTAAACAACTCAAAGCCCCTCATTCTTTGTTGAGATTGAAGGGCTTTTTTGTGTCCGAAGTCAGGCGGAAATACTACCGGGAAACCAGTTTCGGCCCGAAAAACCTTTCGGCGTTTGCGGTTGTGATTGCATCGACCTTTTCAAAAGGGATTCCAAGTGTCGTTGCGAGTGCCTCGCCCACATGCTTTACATAGCCGGGCCGGTTGGGCTTACCACGATACGGCATTGGGCTCAAGTATGGGCTATCGGTTTCGACAACCAGCCTATCAACGGGCAGCGACCGAATAACTTCGCGAAGCTCATCTGACTTCTTGTAGCTCACTGGACCATCGACGCCAAAGTAAGCCCCGAGTGCAGACGCCCGCGCTCCTTCTTCGGTGTTTCCGGCAAAGCAATGAAATAGATAGGGGTGAGGCGGTCGTTTGTCGAGAAAGTCGATGAGGTCACTATAGGCCTCTCGGGCGTGAAAGACGACCGGCAACGACAGCTCTGCTGCAAGGTCAAGCTGCTCGTTCAATGCCCGATATTGCATCTCGCGTGGGGAATAATCCCAATGGTAGTCCAGCCCGATCTCGCCAAGCGCCAGAACCTTCGGGTGCTCAAGGAGGGATCGAAGGTGGTCAACGCCATTGTAATCGGCGGTGTAGTTGGGATGCCATCCGATGACAGCGAATACGTTTGGGTACTGGTCGGCAAGGGCGATAGCCCTGTCCCAATCGCCCGGAGAAGTTCCAATAGCGATCAATCGGTCAACCCCCATAGATTGGGCGAACTCAATCTCTTCAGTAGGATTCGGGAAAGACTCTCTATCGTTGATGTGGCAATGCGTATCGATCACTTTTATTTCGCCTTGTTGCGATTCTCTCGGCGAGCCTTGATTACTTCCCAGATAAGTGGGACACCTGTGACCGCAACCATCGCGATGACGGCGATTTCGAAGTTGTCCTTGACTGCCGGAATTTGGCCAAGGAAATATCCCGCCGCCAGGAAGATTCCAACCCATAGGAATGCTCCAACGACGCTGAACATGAGGAAAATTCGGTAGGGCATCTCACCCATCCCTGCGACGAACGGTGCGAAGGTTCTAACGATGGGGACAAACCTTGCAAGGATAATCGTGGATTTTCCGTGCTTGTCAAAGAACTCGTGGGTTTTATCTAAGTTGGATTTCTTAAATATTTTCGAGTTCTCGTGCTTAAACAGCTTCTTTCCGAATGAACGGCCGATAAGGTAGTTCAAGTTGTCTCCGCACAACGCCGCGATCATAAATGTAGCGAACGCGACGTAAACGTTCAGCGATCCTGCTTCTTGTTTGGCTATACAAAAAAGCCCAGCCGCGAACAAGAGCGAATCCCCAGGAAGGAACGGAGTGACAACAAGCCCAGTTTCGCAAAAGACGATTAGCCCAAGAAACACGTAGGTCATTGCCCCGTGCTGTTTGATCAGTTCGGCTATATGTTTGTCTATGTGCAAAACGAAGTCAAGCATTGGAATCGTTAAGGTACCTGAGAGATATTCATAGTCCTAGTCTCAAAAAGGTCAGACTGTCCCACTTCAGTCGTAGAATCGTGCATGAATCAGACCATACAGTACGTCGAGCGAAAAGGGGTTAACCGTCAACTGCTTCTATTGCATGGAACAGGAGGTAACGAAAACAGCTTGCTAGACCTAGCAGATTTCCTTGACCCTACAGCGGCGGTATTGAGCCCTCGTGGACAAAGCCTAGATGAAGGCGCACCTCGGTTCTTTAGGCGGCTTCGAGAAGGCGTCTTTGATCAAGAGGACTTGCGTGCAAAGACCGAAGAACTCGCGGAGTTCGTTCACCAACAAAGAGTCGCGTCAGGAACAGATCTGTTACCACTCATTGCAGTCGGTTACTCCAATGGAGCCAATATGGCGCTCAGTATGATGCTTCGTAAGCCCGGGCTGTTTCAAGGCGCTGTTCTTCTGAGACCAATGGTGCCATTTAAGCCAGAAGGGATTGATTTAGTCAAGGGCGTACCCATCTGGATTGGTGCAGGCAAGAACGATCCACTCGTGTCGATAGCCGATTCAAAGGATCTCGAAGCAATCCTTGTCGGACAAGGCGGACTGGTGGAACTCAATTGGTCGGAAACCGGACACTCATTGAGTATGGAAGAGCTTCAATTCGCCAAGTTGTGGCTCACAAACTTAGCACTGTAGCTCGTGTTTCAACCACCGCATGAAGCGAATCGAGAGGGAGAGAGAATGTGAAGGTCGCTCCCTTTCCAACTTCAGATTCCGCCCAAACTGAACCACCGTGTCGATTGATTATTCGTTGGACAAATGCTAATCCGATTCCAGTGCCCTCAAATTGTTCTGGATCGTGAAGTCTTTGAAATACTCCAAAAAGCTTCTGCGATCGATCTGGATCAAACCCAATTCCGTTATCTGCGACTGAAATCTCTACCAAGTTGTCGATCACTTTCGAGGTAACGCGTACCTCCGGCTCGGGACATCCAGCTGAAAATTTGAAGGCGTTCGAGAGCAAATTCACAAAGACTTGCCTCATGAGTGTTTCATCCGCAAAGACATCGGGGAGCGGATCTATAAAGACCCGAACACGATGTTCCGGGTATCCATCGAATACATCATCAAGTGCCCGGCAAGCGACCTTAGACAGCGAAACTGTTTTTTGGTGGACTGGGCGCCGACCTAAACGAGAAAACTCCAGCACAGATCGAATGAGGTCGCTGAGCCTTTGCGAGTTCTTGCGTATTCGGTTGAGATAGTTTTTTGCATCATCGGAGAGTTCGTGTTCATAGTCGGTTTGCAAAAGTCGCGCGAACCCATCGATAGCGCGTAAGGGTGCCCGCAAATCGTGCGAAACCGAAAAAGCAAAAGCCTCCAAGTCGTCAACCGCCTCTCGCAACTCAAGCGTCCGCTCCCGCACTTTGGTCTCCAGGGCCTCATTCACTTGTTTCACACCGATTACAGCTTTTGTCTGGTCGGTTACGTCTCGCAGGATAGACATCACCTGATCCTCAGAAATGGCTGTAAACCGCACTTCATAGAACTTTTGAGTCTTAGATGATTGGTATTCCAGGGTCTGGAGTTGTCCTGTTCTGATAGAGTCTTCCAATGCGGCCTGTAGCCTCGGGACAATTTCGGACGGCATCAACTCAGACATGTATCTTCCGACTACCTCGGTCGGGGGAGCAATGAGAGATTCAGGCGAAGTCGTTTGACAGTCCAAATACTTCCCTTGAAGATCTTGGACAAAAATCGTATCGGGGAGCGCACTTACAAGAGCTCGATATCGAGCTTCATTTCGAGCTATCATTTCGAGCTAGATCGAGGAGTGCGTGGTCGCGTTGCTCCAAGACAGACGCCAAAACTAAACCGGCAATGAGAAGAATGACAGCGAAAAGTTGAGCACGGGTGATTTGGTCGATTGCATCCGATTTGGGAATGCAATAAGGTCCGTAACCCGACACGGACCCTAATAAGCATATCGTGGCGGAAATGGCAGCAACGACCGCCGTGTGTCGAACCCCTTGCCTCAACGCAGACCACATGACCGGCAAAACGACCCATATCGGGTTGCAAGTCGGGTTTGCCGCATTTGGCTGTTGAAGGAATACGATAACAGAGACTGAGAAGGCAGTTATGTAAATCGCTACTTGTTCACGCTTGCTCACTTGGCTCAAGGTTGCGTTCGGCTCTCGGTTTCTCGGGCCTATCCAAGAAAGTAACAAAGGTGCGAAGACGGCTGATCCTAGGCCCGTCGTCATGAAGTAAGTAGTGGCACACTGTCCCCAAATTAGCTTTGGGTTGATTTGGACTAATATTAGAGCGACTAAGACTCCGGCCAAAACGTTAGACAGAATCGATCCGAGAAGAAACACGAGTAGTACTGATTTGGGAGAGTTGAAAAGTGGTTCATTCCCAACAAATCTACGAATACAGTAGGCTGCAAAAATGCCTTCTGCTACGTTGGCAGCTACAAGAGTAATGCTCAGGTCCACTGGCATATTGAAGAGTGCATTCGCACTAATCGAGGCTAATGCGCTTGGAACTAGAACATGTACCCACTTCTTTCGTTCGGTTAAGAGAAGCAAACTAAGTAACACGCCAGAAGGCGGCCACCAAACAGCGTATCCTTGAGGCTGGATCTCTGAGTAAGTGCCCATTAGAGCAGCAACAAAGGACGCCAAAAAAACTAATACAGATTGTCCGAAAGGGCTAAAGCGGTTGAACCAAATCATTACAGACCCGTTCTTCAAAATATGGGTCTAGTATAGGGTGCTTCTAGCAAAAATGACGAGATTTAATCTAATGCGTTTTTTTCGAACCCGGTTTGGCAAAAATGCGATTTCTGTACTGATAACAGTGCTGATCCTGTATGTGTTCCTGTGCTATAGTCTCGCAAATACCTACCTCCATCCATCGGTTGCTTCGTCTGGTCTCCCTCCCAAAGGATTAAGGGATGAGAGCATGATCATTAACGGTGAAAAAGTCCGTATCTGGAGTAATGATTTTGCTAGAGCAAAAAATGTGTTAGTTTTGGTTCACGGTTATGGTGGAAATCAGAATCATTGGAAACTGCTGTCTAGAGAATTAGCAATTGACGGATTTGGTGTGGTTGTTCCGGCGATGCCGGGGCACGAAGAAGCGAATACCGAGACTGGCTTTGGCGTAAAAGAGGGCAGGCGCGTTGCCGGACTTGTCGATCTAGTTAGGTCCAAGAGCAAGATAAAGAATCAGAAAATTGTCGTACTCGGGGTTTCGATGGGCGGTGCCGCTAGTTGGTTGGCGGTTGACCGAGGAGCCAAGGTTGATGGTGTGATTACAGAAGGTGCCTACGCTCGATTCGATGAAGCAATGCAGCAATGGTTCGAGGCGAAGCTTCCAGGAGCAAGCTTCCTATTAAAGCCAGTTGTCTGGATTGCTAGCTTCAAATCTGGAATCGATCCTTCTAAAGTAAATCCGATCGAAGGCGCTGAGAAGTGGAGAGGCAAACCCGCACTCATTATCCAGGCGGGGAATGATGACCTAATTCTAAGGTCTCATGCAGATCGGCTTGGATAGTGGAAGGAGCAGAACACGCCTCGTGCGATGTCGTCGAACACGAGTTATATTTGAAGAAGGTCGAAGAATTCGCAAGAAATCTCGACAAACAGCCACACTAAATAGATATGGATATCCAGGCGTTTATTGCTGAGCGGAGAGACAATCGTCCTCACAGCGAGGCAGAACTACGCGAGTTTTCCCGACTTGTGGGGCAACAGCAGGTGCCAGATTATCAGATTTCAGCCTGGCTCATGGCGGCGTATTTGAACCCATTGTCAATGGAAGAAACTGCCTGGTTGACCGTTGGTATGGCAGATTCTGGGCAACGACTGGACCTTACTGGAATCGCAAAACCTTGGTTCGACAAGCACAGCACGGGGGGTGTTGGCGACAAAACGACAATCGCTCTGATCCCGATATTGGCTGCCTGTGGATTAACCGTTGCTAAGATGAGCGGTAGGGGTTTAGGAATTACTGGAGGTACGGTTGATAAGCTGGGGGCCATCCCAGGATTTCATACCGACCTGTCTTCGACACAGATGGTGGATCAGGCTGCGCGAATCGGGATCGCTCTCACCGGCCAATCTTACGATCTTGCCCCCGCGGATAAACTACTGTATTCCCTTAGAGATACGACCGCGACCGTCGGCTCCCTGCCTCTGATCGTGAGCAGCATTCTCAGCAAAAAGCTGGCTGGAGGCGCCGAATCGATCCTACTTGATGTGAAGGCTGGGAGCGGTGCTTTTATGAAGACCTTGCCCGAGGCAAAGGCTTTGGCAACGGCACTCCTACAGACAGCAAACAAATGTGGCATGAACTGTAAAGTCGTGCTAACAGATATGACGCAGCCGCTGGGTTCTGCTGTCGGTAATGCGCTCGAAGTAAAAGAAGCTGTGATGGTTCTTCGTGGAGATGATCTCATTCCGACAGCTCAGAGGTTCAGGTCATTTTGCATTGAAATAGGCGCACGCGCCCTGGTCGCTAGTGGCAAAGTTTCTTCCATCGAAATGGGACAAGCAAGCGTCACTTCTGTATTAGAGTCTGGTGCGGCGGCACAAAAAGCAAAGGATTGGTTCGAAGCGCAAGGTGCCACGGCTGATGTAATTACGAACCCAGAAGTGCTCGTCGACGCAAACTATAAGAGGACAGTCAAAGCAACGAAGGCCGGGTACATCTCGCTAATGGATGCGCAAGCCATCGGTGAAGCGGTCGTACAGCTAGGTGGTGGCCGACAAAAGAAGGAAGATTCAATCGATCTTTCGGTTGGGATGTTGGTGATGAAAGCCGTAGGAGATCGCGTCGAAGTTGGAGACGCCCTAGTTGAAATCCACGCTCGAAATGAGGCGGATGCGACATCCGCAATCCAAAGAATCATGAACAAGATCGAAATATCGGCAGAACCGGGATCAAATCAGCCCATGATCATCGAAGAAATAAGCTGACACTATACAATAGGTCATACGTCATATTTTATAAAGGACCATGCGCAAACTCACTCCTCTGGCATTAGGTTTGGTTGTAATCGGCTGCGGCGGCTACACTGGCGACCGAGCTGCTGACTACAACACCAGCTTGAACAACGCGACGAATCGTTCAGGCGATTTGAGCGGTGTTAAAAAGCAATCGACGATGAAGGATGGGCTTGTTTATCAGGTCTCAGAAGGTAAGTCGCGGGTCCTCAAGCTCATCAAGGCAGACGGCACCGCCGAGGCAAACTTCGCAACGATCCCAGCCGACATACCTGCCGTTGGCGTTGACGAAAAAGCTGGGTCCTATGTCTTTGCCGCCAAAGCGAAAGAAGGGGAAGCCTTCGCAATCTTTCGAGGTGTGGCTCTCGAACGAGCAAGTGCCACAGAGATTGCACCAGCTTCGTTCAAGACTGTCGAAGACATCCAAGTTGCTCGAGACAGTGGAATCGTTTTTGTGCTTGGTACCCTGAAAGACGAGCCAACAACCCTGTACAAACTTCCAAAGGGAATCCGTGCACCTATTTCAATGACCCAAGCTAGTGCTTTCACGGTGAACCCGAGAGGCGATTTTGCTGTTGTCGCAAAGAAAGAGAAGCTTGAGCTATTCGATGTATCGAAAGGCAAGAGTTCGGCCTTAGGCAAAGGACTTGTGGGCGAATCTCCAAGTTTTAGTCGTGATGGAAAGAGCTTTGTCTTTCTGCGCAAAGTAGAGGGTGTGCAGGAGGTTTTCCAGATGGATCGAGAAGGGAAGAAAGAAGCTCAACTCACCAAAGCTGGAAAGCTAGACAAGTCACACCCGACTTACGCCAAAGAAGTGAAGAAGATCATTTATACGGTCACAGAGAAGGAGTCCCCGACTGTATTCGTTGCTCCAATCGACGCCAAAACTCCGGCGGTAGCCATTCGGCAGTCTGCTCCCCAGATGTTCAACGCCTCGAACCCGGGAGCAACCGCAACGGGGCAGAACGGCGGTTCCGGGTTACCCGGAGGCGCTCCGCCTGCCGGGCAAACTGGACGCTAGTCTCCGAGTAGAGCCGCACCAAAGACGCCAGCACTATCACCCAGTGCTGGCTTTACTATGGGGGTGGTGAATCCCGTCGGGTTGAACACCCAAGGCTTAGCCGATTCGTGTCCTCGCTCGTACAGTTCGGATATGTTTCCGACCCCGCCTCCCAGCACGATGATATCGGGGTCCAGGATGTTAACCACGGTTCCGATTGCCTTGCCAAACATTTCAATCAATCGGTCCAGGGTCCTTACTGCGACCTGATCCTCGCCTAATCTCGCCAGATCGATGATCTGCTTGAGCTTCTTTTCGCTTCCACTCTGTTCTACATACCATTTCTGAAGGCCCGTGCCACTGATGACGGTTTCGACGCATCCGCATTTGCCGCAGTAGCAGGGACTGCCATCTTGTTCGAGAACGTTGTGCCCCCATTCGCCAGATATTCCGTGGTGGCCATAAAGAGCTTTTCCGTTGACGACGATTCCGCCGCCACAACCGGTTCCCATGATGACTCCGAAGACGACCGAGTGACCTTGAGCTGCGCCAAACTTAGCTTCGGCCAGAGCGAAGCAGTTAGCATCATTCGCCAAGCCCACTTCACACCCCAGGTGTTTCGCGATATCGTCTTGAAGCGGCATACCAATTAGGCTGGTCGTATTTGCCCCTTTCATCCGACGCGCTGTTGGATCGAGG
>APMI01003349.1_pt1 | contig 12751 bp, 7 predicted proteins | sample 667938 | NCBI WGS metagenome assembly APMI01 (sample SAMN01084076, study PRJNA167559) | wastewater metagenome | biome: Wastewater | place: Denmark: Ejby Moelle, Odense | collected 2011-11-28 | reverse complement strand
TGTTTCATAACCTTTCTTTCATATAGGAGCGAAAATTCATAAGGAAATAGTTCGAAAAATATCATCAATAGCGTAAAATAAAATATCTAAATGTATAATCCATATTTTAGTATATATCTAATTTTTGAATACTTTTTTTAGAAATTATCAATTTTTAAGCCCATTGATTAAATCTTTGTTAAATGATTGAAAATTTTTTGTAACTTACCGGGCTTTCGATTGCCTATCCCATATAGAAAAACCAAAAAAATATATAAATTGTAAAAGGAACTATGACAGTGAACAAAGGACTTTACGACGCATCATTTGAGCGGGATGCCTGTGGAATTGGTTTTGTTGCAAACATAAAAGGCAATAAAAACCACCAAACAGTTTCGGATGCACTTACTATTCTCGAAAACATGGAACATCGCGGTGCTTGTGGCTGCGAACCCAATACCGGAGATGGTGCCGGCATTATGATTCAAATTCCTCATGAACTTTTTTATGATGAATGTTTGCCGCTTGGCATTCATTTACCCGAAGCCGAAGAATATGCAGTAGGTATGGTATTTTTTCCCAAAGAACTACGGGTGCGGGAAGAGTGCCGCGATATATTCAATCGTGCCGCAGAAAAAATGGGCATGAAGGTCATTCTTTGGCGTCATGTCCCTGTAAAAAACCAAGGAATAGGACCAAGTGCACTAAGTGTAGAACCAACAATAGAACAAGTGTTTTTGGAAAAACCTGTTGGTGTAACCACTGCAATCGAGTTTGAAAGAAAGCTTTTTGTATTGCGTAAATATGCAACACATATTGCAGGAAATGCTGTAAAAAATGATGCTATCGGCTTCTATATTTCATCACTTTCTTGTCGCACTTTGATCTATAAAGGCCAACTTACCAGCCATCAGGTTCGTGAATATTATGATGATCTTTCAGACAAAAGATTAGTAAGTGCCTTTGGGTTGGTACACTCCCGATTTGCAACCAATACATTTCCTTCATGGAGATTAGCACAGCCTTTCCGTTTTATTGCACACAATGGCGAAATCAATACATTACAAGGCAATCTAAACTGGCTACGCTCTGCAGAGTCAAGTTTTGAATCCCCATTATTCTCAAAAGAAGAAATGGATATGTTGATTCCTATTGTAAGCAACGACCAAAGCGACTCTGCTTGTTTAGACAACATGATAGAGCTATTAGCTCTTACAGGTCGGTCATTGCCACATGTAATGATGATGTTGATTCCCGAAGCTTGGGATGGCAACGAGGATATGGATCCTATCAAAAAGGCTTTTTATGAATTTCACGCCTGCTTAATGGAACCATGGGATGGACCAGCTTCTATCTCATTTACCGATGGAAAAATTATAGGAGCCACACTAGACAGGAACGGCTTGCGTCCCTCTCGTTATTGTGTTACCAATGATGGCCGTGTTATTATGGGTTCCGAAACTGGCGCACTTCCAATAGATCAAAGTATTATTATAGAAAAAGGGCGTTTGCAACCGGGCAAAATGTTCTTAGTAGATATGGAACAAGGACGCATCATTAGCGATGAAGAATTAAAAAAAGACATTTGTTCACAAAAACCCTATGGTGATTGGCTTAACCAATACAAAATAAGGCTGAATGAACTTCCTGAGCCTCGTGTAATGTTTAGCGACCTTGGAGACACACAAATATTCAAATACCAAAAGGCTTTCGGCTACACTTCTGAAGATATTGAAAACATCATCTCACCAATGGCTACAGATGGCAAAGAGCCCATTGGTTCTATGGGAGTAGATACCCCGCTGGCGGTACTAAGCGACCAGCCACAACACCTTAGTTATTATTTCAAACAATTATTTGCCCAGGTAACCAACCCTCCGATAGATCCTATTAGAGAAAGAACAGTAATGTCATTAGTTACTTTAGTTGGAAACAATGGTAGTCTGCTAATTGAAGATGAAAAGGATTGCCATGTGGTGGCTTTGAAACAACCAATACTAAACAACTATGAGTTGGAAAAGCTAAGAAGTATTGATACTGGTAGCTTTCAGGCCAAAACCATTCAATGTTATTTTGTAGCCGATGGCAAACCCGGTTCCATGCGCAAAGCTTTAGAAAGGCTTTGCCGTTATGCAGAAGATGCGGTAAATGATGGATTTGAAATGCTTGTTTTACAAGATAGAGCTATTGATGGACAACATGCCGCCATCCCCTCTTTATTAGCACTTTCTGCAATACACCACCATCTTATTAAAAAAGGATTGCGTGGCAAAGTTGGGCTGGTTGTAGAAGCCGGAGACGTTTGGGAAGTACATCATTTCGCTTGCTTATTAGGCTTTGGTGCAACAGCAATCAACCCCTATTTAGCACTCTCCACTATCAAACTGTTGAAAGAAACAGGTAAAATAAAATCAAACAAATCAGTAGAAGAGCTACACAAAAACTACATCAAAGCCATTAGTGAAGGATTGTTAAAAGTATTCTCAAAAATGGGTATTTCCACTTTGCAATCCTATCAAGGAGCGCAAATATTTGAAATAGTAGGCGTCAACAAAAATGTTGTAGATAACTATTTTACAGGTGCAACCTCTCGAATTGAAGGCATGGGGCTTGACGAAATCGCCCGCGAAGCATTAGCAAAACATCACTTTAGTTTCAGCAGCAAACAATTGCCGGTAGATCATCTGCCAACAGGTGGTTTTCACCAGTGGAAACGCAAAGGCGAGGCACACATGTTTAATCCTCAAACCATTCATTTGTTGCAACATTCAACAAAAATGGGCGACTATAATGTCTTCAAAAAATACACGAAACTAATTGACGAACAAACCGAAAAAGCAATTACAATACGCAGCCTGTTCGACTTTAAGCGCAGCCGCCCCTCCATTGCTATTGATGAGGTAGAACCGGCTGAAAGCATATACAAAAGATTTGCAACAGGCGCTATGAGTTTTGGATCCATTAGCTGGGAAGCCCATACTACATTAGCCATAGCAATGAACCGTTTAGGAGGCAAAAGCAACACTGGAGAAGGTGGAGAAGACGAAATGCGCTACAAACCAATGGAAAACGGCGATAGTATGCGCAGTGCAATCAAACAAGTAGCTAGCGGCCGATTTGGAGTAACCAGCCTCTACCTAACTGAAGCCGATGAGTTACAAATAAAGATGGCGCAAGGGGCAAAACCCGGCGAAGGAGGACAACTCCCCGGCCACAAAGTAGATGATTGGATTGGGCGTACACGCCACTCCACACCAGGCGTCGGGCTGATTTCTCCACCTCCGCATCACGACATCTATTCTATTGAAGATCTAGCCCAGTTAATATTCGATCTAAAAAATGCAAATCGCCATGCACGCATCAACGTAAAGCTCGTTAGTAAAGCCGGAGTAGGCACTATCGCCGCCGGCGTAACCAAGGCAAAAGCTGATGTGGTATTGATTGCTGGCCACGATGGTGGAACAGGAGCCTCTCCACTGAGTTCCATCCGTCATGCCGGATTACCATGGGAATTAGGTCTTGCAGAAGCACAACAAACGCTGGTAAAAAACAAATTACGCAGTAGAGTTGTTTTGCAAACTGATGGCCAAATGCGCTCGGGACGCGATATCGTAATTGCTACACTCTTAGGTGCCGAAGAGTGGGGTATTGCAACAGCCGCATTAGTGGTAGAAGGGTGCATCATGATGCGAAAATGTCATCTAAATACCTGCCCCGTGGGTGTTGCTACTCAAGATCCAGAATTAAGGAAACGGTTTACAGGCAATGCCGATCATGTTGTAAATTTCTTCAAATTTATTACGCAGGATATGCGCGAACTGATGGCAGAACTAGGCTTCCGTACAGTAAATGAAATGGTAGGCCAGGTAGATGAATTAAAAGTAAGAGATAACATCAAACATTGGAAATATAAAGGGTTGGATCTTTCTCCAATACTATATAAAGAAGTAGCCGAAGAAGGCGTAGGCATTTACAATAGCGAAATACAAGATCATGGTATGGACGCTATTCTCGATTGGAAGTTTATTGAAGCAGCTACACTTGCTTTAGAAAATGGAACTCCTGTAAAAGCATCATTTGACATTATAAATACCGACCGCGCAGCAGGCACTGTATTGTCTCATGAGCTTACCAAAAAGTATAGAGATACCGGCCTGCCAGAAGATACAATACATTTTCAGCTAAAAGGCACTGCGGGGCAAAGTTTTGGTGCTTTTTGCAACAAGGGAATTACGTTAGAGCTGGAAGGAGATGCTAATGATTATTTTGGCAAAGGGCTTAGCGGTGCCAAGCTCATTATTTACCCAGATAAAAAAGCCGGTTTTATACCAGAAGAAAATAGCCTGATCGGCAATGTTGCATTTTATGGTGCTACCAGTGGCAATGCCTACATTCGAGGCAAAGCAGGCGAAAGATTTGCCGTGCGAAACTCTGGCGCAACAATGGTGGTAGAAGGCGTAGGAGATCATGGGTGTGAGTATATGACAGGAGGAAGAGCTATCATTCTTGGAAACACCGGACGCAACTTTGCTGCAGGCATGAGCGGCGGTATTGCCTATATCTACGATCCTGCACAAACATTTGCAAGCAACTGCAATATGGAAATGGTAGAACTAGATCCAGTAAATACAGAAGATGCTGCGTATTTGCAACAGCAAATCGAAAAGCATTATCAATACACAAATAGCACGGTAGCTAAATTCATTATCAATGATTTTGAAAATCAATTGAAGAATTTTGTGAAAGTATTTCCAAGCGAGTATAAGAAGATATTACAAGCCAAAGTGGAACAAAAACAAATTGCGTAAAACGCTCATGGTTCATAGTTCGTTGAACACTATATTTAATTATCAACTACGAACCAATAGCCAAGCGTGATCTATCAACTTCAATTTACAAATCAGAAATCTTACATAACAAATGGGCAAACCAACAGGATTTTTAGAATTTTCAAGAGAGCTACCATCCAAAAAGCCGGTAGAAGAGCGGCTTCAAAACTATCGAGAATTTGTAAACCTTTTTCCAGAAGAAAATTTAAACAATCAGGCTGCACGATGTATGGACTGTGGTGTTCCATTTTGCCATAGCGGCTGCCCTTTGGGCAATGTGATTCCCGAGTTCAATGATGCAGTATATCGAAAAGATTACAAAGAAGCATACGATATATTAACTTCTACCAATAATTTTCCAGAATTTACTGGTAGGATATGTCCTGCACCCTGCGAAACAGCATGTGTGTTGGGCATTAATCAACCGCCAATAACAATTGAAGAAATTGAAAAACACATTATTGAAATTGCCTTCGAAAAACAATTGGTTGTAAAAAAGACACCAAATGTTAGAACGGGTAAAAAAGTAGCGGTGGTGGGCAGCGGCCCTTCAGGATTGGCAGCCGCTGCACAATTGAACTATGCCGGGCACTCCGTTACTGTTTTTGAGCGCGATGAAGAACCCGGAGGACTACTTAGATATGGCATACCAGATTTCAAATTAGAAAAATGGGTAATAGATCGCCGCGTTAATTTACTTAAAGAAGAAGGCGTAGTGTTTAAGTGTCATGCAAATGTTGGAGTAAATGTAAAAATAAGCGATCTGATGCGCCAGTATGATGCCATAGTTCTTTGTGGTGGCAGCACAGTGCCTCGCGATTTACCAGTACCCGGTCGCCAGTTCGATGGAGTACATTTTGCAATGGACTTTCTAAAGCAAAACAACAAACGTGTGGCGGGTAAAGATTTTTTAGCACACAGTAACATCGAAAGTAATATTTGGAAAGAAGCCGTTTTGGCTACCGGCAAAAACGTAGTAGTAATTGGTGGTGGCGACACCGGAAGCGACTGTGTTGGTACCAGCAACAGACAAAAAGCAGCCTCCATAACACAATTTGAACTATTGCCTATTCCGCCAAAAGAGCGAACCGAAACGATGCCATGGCCTACATATCCTATGTTGTTAAAAACAACGAGCAGCCACGAAGAAGGAGCCAATCGGCATTGGAGCATTGCCACTAAAGAGTTTGTTGGTGATGAAAATGGGCATCTCAAAGCATTAAAAATTGTAGATCTAGAATGGACAACACCTGTGCCCGGCCAACCTGCAAGATTTACAGAAGTAGCAGGTAGCGAAAGAGAAATACCTTGCGAACTGGCTTTACTTGCAATGGGATTTGTACATCCTTTGCATACTGGCATGGTTGAGGAGTTGGGAGTAGATCTTGACAGCAGGGGTAATATTCAGGCTGCCGAGTTCGATTACAAAACGAATGTAGCTAAAGTATTTACTGCAGGAGATATGCGCCGGGGCCAAAGCCTTGTTGTATGGGCTATAAGTGAAGGCCGGGAATGTGCCAGAAAAGTAGATGAATATTTGATGGGTAGCTCTATACTCGAAACTAAAGAACGTTCCATTCTAATGTCCTTCTAAAAAAGAACGAGGAGTGATACAATAAAGGCCAATCAAACCAGATTGGCCTTTAACTTATCCATACTGTTATAGCTACCAATAGTATCCGGAAATATTCATAAAAAAATACACCTGAAATGAAGGAGGATTAAGCAGTATATCCTTGGCATTTCGATTTGTACACACATAGTACAGAGGCTTTCGCATAAAATAGATACGGAATCTTTATTTTTGATATACAATTCATCTATGCCAGCAACAGCTCCTATTGGTGTTTTCGATTCCGGTTATGGCGGTTTAACAGTTTTGAAAGAGCTGGTAAATCTGTTACCTCAGTATGATTTTACCTATTTGGGCGACAATGCTCGCGCTCCTTATGGCAATCGTTCGTTTGATACGGTATATCAATACACCTTAGATGCTGTAAAATGGTTCTTCTCGCAAGGCTGCCACTTGGTGATATTAGCCTGCAATACGGCATCTGCCAAAGCATTACGTACCATCCAGCAACACTATTTACCTACCTTAACAGAAGAAAAACGAGTGTTAGGCGTTATTCGCCCCACAACTGAAATGATTGGCTTATACTCCCTAACCAAAGAAATTGGCATTTTAGCTACTAATGGTACCGTAGCATCAGGCTCTTATCCAATTGAAATTGCAAAATTCTTCCCCGACGTAACCACCTATCAGGAAGCCTGTCCTTTGTGGGTTCCCATTGTAGAAAATAACGAGACGGACAATGCCGGTGCACAGGTTTTTATACAAAAAAATCTACAGGCACTTTTTCAAAAAGGAAAAAATATAGATGTTGTACTATTGGGATGCACCCACTATCCATTGTTGAGTAAACAAATACACAAGTATTTACCCAAAGGGGTAACCCTTCTATCGCAAGGAGCAATTGTAGCAAAAAGTCTCCAAAACTATTTGCAACGTCATCCCGAAATAGACGGACGGTGTGGCAAAAATGGCCAATTACAGTTTTTCACTACAGACGATCCCAAAGAGTTTGATACTAAAGGGACATTATTCTTGGGAAGCGAAATACAAAGCAGGCACATTCATCTCTAAAAAGTAAGAATTAACTTGCCCTTCTTTTTGAACTTTTTCCTTACCTTTGCCGTCCTTTCACAAGCAGAGGATGTGGTGATCTTTTGTTAAGAAACAATTATCCGGCATGTTCTCCCATGCTATTAATGTAAATAGTGAAAAAATAAAAATATTATGAAACGTACTTTTCAACCGCACCGTCGTCGTCGCAAAACTGTTCATGGCTTTCGCAAACGCATGCAAACTGCCAATGGCCGCAAAGTTTTAGCAAGCCGTCGTGCAAAAGGTCGTAAAAAACTTACTGTTTCTGACGAAAGAAGGCTGAAGTAAGATTTTTGATAACTTTTTAGTTTACAAAAAGCTCCGAAACCGGAGCTTTTTGTATTGACCTAAGCACCTCTGCGCAAACGAGAACATGGCAATCAAAAAAAACATTGAAGCATATAAAACATTCTTTTCCAAAATCTTGCCGTTTAAAAAGCCGCAAAAAACTACAACAGCTTTTTGCAAAGGGAAAGAGTGTGCGCATGGCAGATATTCGGTTAGTATATTTGAAAGAAAGCACACAATCGGATTTGAAATGCGGTGTAGGTGTAAGTACTCGAAATTTTAAAAATGCCGTAGATAGAAACCGAATTAAACGGTTGTTGCGCGAAGCCTATCGATTGCAGCAACACGAACTACAACAAACAGTGGTAACAAGCAACAAAAGCTGGTCGGTATTTCTATTATACACCGGAAAAACTCTACCTACCTATACTTCCATTTTTCGAAATGTTGGAGTAGTTTTACAAAAATTGGTAGCAACAGATGCAGTGGATACTAAAAGTACTTAGCTTTCCTTTTATATTTTTAATAAGGTTTTATCAGATAGTAATTTCTCCCTGGCTGGGCCCTAAATGCAGGTTCACACCCACCTGTTCTCAATACGCATTAGACGCTTTTAAAAAATATGGTATTTGGAAAGGGTTGATACTGTCTATAAAGAGAATTTTACGATGTCATCCATGGGGTGGTAGCGGATACGATCCTGTGCCGTAAATAAATATCAAAAGCAATGCTATCCAAAATATTCATACACTTGAGAAAATGTCATACGGATTAACTGTTATAGAAACACTTCAAAAAAAAATGACCCTTTACAAAAGTTCAACAACTTGCGAAAAAAACACCTTAAATTGATTTCAAGGCGAATTTTTTTAATACATTTAAAAATAAACCTTCCAATTTCTAAGAAATCTAAAAAAAATTGAAGACCTTTTCCATTAAGACTGAGAACAAGCAGACTGCATACTATCAGGCACCACCGTGCATAGACAAATAACAGAAAATGACTTTTGAAGAATTTAAAAACAGTTTAGATAAAGCAACAACGGAAGAAGTTGTAAAAGCCACCTATGCCACATATTTCAAAATAAAATACAACACTTCGCACCATCACGACCTTTATACACCACAAGTATTTTTTGAATTTAAGGCAGACAAGAATTTTCACAACTTAAAAGCACTTGCAACTATTCTTGCACAATCGCTTTACTACATCAGGCGACTGAAATACATTGAAGTTGAAAAAGCGATTCCGTTTTTCATTTGCCTTGCCGACAAAAACGAAGCTACATTAACAGAAATCCGTAAATGGACAACTTACTACACCAATGACGCTTACGATTGGGAACGACCAGCGAGTAAGCCCGATCCAATGCTTGTTGACCATTTAGTGAAAGAACCCGAAACGGGAAAACTTCACGTTTATTCAGTTACCAAAAAGCAAGAGCTAGAAGCATTCAAGAAAAACCTTGACAACGCTTTAAATCCACAAATGATTTTGGATTTTGGCGACAAGAAAGTAATCAACGAAGAAAATTTTGAAGCTGTTTTTGAGCATTGGAAATCTATCATTGGACCATACATTGTGAATGGTTACAAGCCGTCTTTTTATTTCCTTGCCAACATTCAGCGGGACAAAGTAATCATTGACAAAGACAACAGCCGAGTAGTTTTCACCTTTGAAGACAAGAACTCTAAAACGCAAAAAGTCCTGATGAAGGACTACGATTATTTTTGGAGTGTTTATGACTATGTTGAAAATGCCGAAACGATAAATGGTATTCACGCCAAACTTGACCGACTAACAGACGAAAGCCAAAGAAGATTTGAAGGCGAGTTTTATACGCCTTTGCGTTTCGGACAAAAAGCAGTTCACTACTTAAACGAAGTGCTTGGAAAAAATTGGTTTAAATCGGGCAAGTATAGAATTTGGGATATGGCTGCCGGAACAGGCAACCTTGAATATCACTTGCCCGCAGAAGCATACAAATACCTGTACATGTCCACGCTTCACGGAAGCGAAGCAGACCACTTGAATAAAGTATTTCCAAACGCAACTTGTTTTCAATACGATTACTTAAATGATGATGTAGAAAATGTATTCAATAAAGGCGGTTTCACATTTGCCCCTACTTGGAAGCTACCTAAAAAGTTAAGAGACGAATTAGCCAACCCAACTATTACTTGGATAGTTTACATCAATCCGCCATTTGCAACGGCACAAGTTGGCGGAGCAAAAGGCGATAGCAAAAAAGGGGTAAGCAAAACAAGAGTTGAACTTGTAATGGACAAAGATGATGCAGGACACGTAAAACGCGAACTGTTTGCCCAGTTTATGTTTCGCATTGTTCACGAACTCCCGAAAAACACTTATTTGGGAATGTTCTCAAAATTGAAATACCTGAATGCACCTGACAGTATAGAATTTCGTGATAAGTTTTTCAACTTCAAATTTGAAAAAGGATTTTTATTCAAGTCCACCACCTTTCACGGAGTAAAAGGAAAATATCCAATCGGATTTTTAATTTGGAACTTATCAAAACCAAGTGCAAAAAAATCAGTTGAAATAGACATTGCAAATGAAGATGCTCAAACCATTGGCGTTAAACATCTTCAATTAATTGAAAAGAAAGATGTTTTGAACAATTGGTTTCCACGACCACAAAATTCTAACGATTATATCTTACCGCCATTGAGCAACGGCATCACGGTAAAAAATGATAACACAGACACAAGACATAGAGCAAGGCCAGATTTTTTAGCATCAGTTTGTAGCAACGGTAATGACTTCCAACACGCCAAGTATGTTGTTATTCTTTCATCGCCAAACGCAAGTGCAGGAGCTTTTACAGTAATCGAAGAAAACTTTGAAAAAGCATTGACACTTCACGCAGTTAAAAAAATTCCAAAACAAACTTGGCTGAATGACAGAAACCAATTTTTAATTCCACATACCCATCCGACTAAAGAGTTTCTAAACAACTGTGTTGTTTGGAGCTTGTTTGCTTCATCAAATGAAACAACCGCTTTAAAAAATATTTCGTATTTAGACAACACTTACCAAATAAAAAACAACTTCTACCCTTTCCTACTGGAAGAAATAAAACATTGGGAAATTAAAGACCCCGATTTTAGACAACAAATAACAAAAGACGAAAACAGATTTGTTGCCAACTGGCTTTTAAAAAGCGACCTTTCAGCCGAAGCAAAAGAAGTGATTGAAAAAGCAAAAGCGGTTTACAAACTCTTTTACGCCAACCTTAACCAAATGGCAACCAACAAATGGAAAATTGACACTTGGGATGCAGGTTGGTATCAAATTAGGCGTTGCTTGACCGAACACAACTTGGGTACAGACGAAATAAAAGAATTGAGCAAGGCAAACGAACAACTTGCGACAAAGATTTTACCACAAATAGAAGCGTTCGGCTTCTTGGACAAAGATGAAGTTTATGACAATATATAAAGAAATAAATACTACAGCTTCCAAGAGTTTGCGACAATGATGGGTGGCGCAATCGAAGTACGGTACTTATTTTGAAGTTTAGGCTAAAAGTATGCAACCGCAGCAAGCCAAAAACCGTATTGTGGCATATTTATTAAAAAAAACAATCTCCCCCCGTGAGAAAAAAGGAGGCTATTATGATTTCTGGAGTTGGGCTTGATGTAATTGAAGTAGAGCGAGTTCAAGCAAAGATAGAGAAGGAGCAAGGTTTCCGAGAGCTTGTTTTTGCGCCTGCTGAAATTACCTATTGCGAAACAAAGGCTCACAAATACGAGCATTACGCAGCCAGATTCGCTGCAAAGGAAGCATTGTTTAAAGCCTTGGGCACCGGATGGACTACAGGCACCGCTTATAACGAAATCTTAATTTTGGGAGATGATGCCGGCAAACCAGAAATACATTTTTCGGGAGAAACGGCAATCACATTAAAAAATATAGATTTATCCAAAGTGCATATTTCTATCAGCCATATCAAAAATATTGCAGCGGCTGTAGTGGTAATAGATAGGGGCTAATATAAACATAGCATTGTTTGGCATTAGAAATACAGGCTACTACCTTCTGTAAGAGTGCGCTAAGTTTATTTTATTTCTTTTAACTGCGCAATCAGTTGCTCCAGTTCTTTCAAGCGTTTTTCCAGTTCGGGAAGTTTGCGGCTCAAAGCCTGACTTCGTAACGCCGATGTGTAATCGTGTGCCGGCGATCCGGTTACGGCTTTTCCGGGTTCAATATCTTTACTCACGCCACTTTGTGCATTTATTTTAGCACCATCACCAATGTGTAAATGCCCCACAACACCGGCCTGCCCACCAATCATTACGCCTTTGCCTACTTTGGTACTACCACTAATACCTGCCTGAGCGGCTACTACCGAGTTGTTGCCAATTTCTACATTATGTGCTATCTGAATCAGATTGTCGAGCTTGGCTCCCTTCCTAATAATGGTAGAACCAATGGTAGCCCTGTCGATAGTGCTATTGGCACCTATTTCCACATTATCTTCTACAACCACATTGCCAATTTGTGGTACTTTGGAAAAACTACCATCGGCCTGCGGGGCAAAGCCAAAACCATCGCTTCCTACTACTGTACCAGCATGTATGGTTACATTATTACCCACAACACAGTTGTACTGTACTTTTACACCCGGAAACAAAATACAATTATCACCAATCTGTACATTATCGCCCAAATACACCCCCGGATACAGTTTTGTGTTGTTGCCCACTTTCACATGCTCTCCCAAATAGGCAAAAGCACCAATAAATACATCTTTGCCGTATTTTGCGGACTCGGAAATAAAATGGGGATGCTGCAATCCATTAAACTTTTGCTGCCTCAACTCTTGATACTTTGCTAGCAAGGTAGCAAAGGCACTATACGCGTCCTTTACTCTAAGTAAAGTGGCCGTAACAGGTTGCTTTAGCTCAAGAGACTCATTTACAATAATCACAGAAGCACTGGATGTGTATAAGTATTCTTCGT
>APMI01000993.1_pt1 | contig 12754 bp, 11 predicted proteins | sample 667938 | NCBI WGS metagenome assembly APMI01 (sample SAMN01084076, study PRJNA167559) | wastewater metagenome | biome: Wastewater | place: Denmark: Ejby Moelle, Odense | collected 2011-11-28 | reverse complement strand
CAAGCATTCGAAGACCGTGTTGCACGTTCTCTCGGGAGCCTGGGCGTGCCGAGCAAGAAGGATCTCGACAAGCTAACCAAGCGCGTTGAAGATTTGACCACCGTTGTGCAGAGTCTCAAGAGTGCCAAGGGGGCTCCGAAGGCGACAGGCAAGACTACGACGAAGCCTATCGTCAGGAAACCAGCAATCAAAAAGCCCGTCGCCAAGCCAGCAGCGCCGAAGACTGCAGCGTGAGTCATTCCGGCGGGTGTTGAATCATATCGCGGCTCAGTGTCTGGAGCCGGTTCGTTGCACGGGTGCGCGATGGGACTCCCTGGGAGCTTGGACAGATCCGCGCGGATTGCCAAAGTGTTTCCTTTGGGATACGTTATGCGCGAGTGTGATCCTGTATTTGATCATCATCGCTTGCCAAACGGATAGTCAAAGGACAACACCGTGACACCGCACAGTGAAGAGCCGGAAATTGCCGCAGAGCCACCAGTCGCCAAATCGAATATTTCCCTTGTCGTCGTTCTGTCCACGTCACTCGGCATTTTGCTGACGGTATTGGCGGCGGGTGCGTATCTGCATTTCCAGAAGAGCAGTGCTATGGAATCCGAACTTGCTGCGGCAAATGACGTACTCAAGGAAAAGAACCTGCTGCTTGACGAAATGAAGGCGCAGATCGAAGTGCTTTCCAAACAGGTCCATGTCCTGAAAGAGCATTCGGTCGCTCGTTCGCATACAGTGCGTGAAAATGACAAGAACGCGGAGAGCGCTGACCCCGCAGCAGGTTCCGTGGAAGATGCATCGAAGTCGCCCGGTGAGAAGGGAAAGACCGTGTCTCCCGAAACACCTGACGCACAGTCAGCCAAGAAAAAGAAACCGGAAGCGGAGAACTGCGAACTGGTTGGTAAATCCCCTGAAGAGCAAGCCGCGACGCTGCGGCGTTGCGTAGGCATGATGGACGCGCCCAAGGGGGCGCTGCGTTAACGCTGAAGTCAATTCAATTCTGTCGGCTTGGCTCAGGCTTGGAAGTTCTCGTCAAGGAATCGGTGCACTTCACGTTCGATTCTTGGTCTGAGCGCTGAGAGAAAAAGGCCGAGACGAATTGTCAGGATGACATTTTGCTTGTCGAGTGTGAGTTCACCCGATACGCCGGGACGCTTGAATTGCATGACTTCACCATCCCACACGTACTCGAGGTCGAACTCTTTCTTGAGCTGCAAGGCCATGTTCTCGGCTGCGGCGCGGGCATCGGATTCGCTTTTTCCGTGTTTGCGCTGGAAAGTAATGACACTCATGATGAGATTCCTGTAGGGTCAGCCGACTTCAGCACACAGAGTGCGGAAAGCCGCATAGCGGCGCGGGTCAATTTCGCCGCGCCGGACAGCAGAATGTACTGCACAATCCGGCTCGCGGCCATGGTGGCAGTTGCGGAAACGACATTGACCTTGAAGTGAGCGGAGTTCCAGAAACCCATGCTCGATGGCGTTTTTCGAGAGGTGGCGCAAGCCAAACTCTTGCAGTCCGGGAGAGTCGATAAGCGCGGAGTGGGTATCGAAGCGATAGAGCGTGGCGTGTGTCGTGGTGTGTTTGCCGGCTTTTAGCGCTGTGGAGATCTCGCGTGTCGGGGCATTGGCATCATGCAGCAGCGCGTTGGTCAGCGTTGACTTGCCCATGCCGGACTGACCGACGAGTACACTTGTCTGACCTGATAGGTATGGGCGTAGCGCCTCGGCGTCGGAGCGAGCCGAAAGCCTGAGTACCGGGTAGCCTATCTTTTCGAATGGCGCCAATGCCATGCTGGTTAGTGCTATACGGTCACTCAGGTCACATTTGTTGAAAACGATCAGTGTCTTGATGTCCTGGCTTTCCGCGGCAACTATGCATCGCGATATCAGTTCGTCGGAATATGGGGGCTCGGTAGCGACGACGATGATGATTTGCGTCACGTTTGCGGCGATCAGTTTCTGCCGGAACTCGTTCGAGCGATAAAGCAGCGTACTGCGTGGCAGAATCGAGTCAATTACACCCTGGGTATCACTGCTGCGTTGAACGTGGACCAGATCACCGCAAGCCAGTTCACTTCTCTTGCCGCGGGGGAAGCAGAGCAGCGTTTCACCTGTTGTAAGCTCAACCAGATATTGACGCCCATGGGCGGAGACGATGGTACCTTCGATCATCAAAATGCTAATCGTGCCGAACTCAGCATCCGTTCAGGCGCGCGATGCGCAGCGATGCGGGCGGGTGCGAATCGTAGAACAGAGAGTGCAGCGGGTCGGGCGTAAGTGTCGCCGCATTGTCTTCATAGAGCTTGACGAGAGCTTCGATCAGACCATCAGCCGAGGCATGTTCGGCGGCGTAGCGATCCGCTTCGAACTCATGGCGACGCGAGATCAGGCTGGTCAGCGGTGTCAGCAGGAAAGTGAAGACCGGCGTTACCATAAAGAAGAGAATCAGCGCCAGGACGGTGTCCTTCGCTGATACCCCGAGTCCGCTAAAGAACCAATCCGCGTCAATCAGTTGGCCGAGTGCGGCGAGAAAGGCCAGCGACAAGGCAAAGATCAGGACAATGCGTTTGATTACGTGACGATGTCTGAAATGCCCAAGTTCGTGCGCCAGAACAGCTTCCATTTCGACCGGTTGCAGTCGGCCAAGCAGGGTGTCGAAGAAAACGATGCGCTTGGTTTTTCCAAAGCCGGTGAAGTAGGCGTTGCCATGGTTTGAGCGCCGGGAACCATCCATGACAAACAGGCCGGAAGTGGCAAAACCGCAACGCTGGAGGAGGGCTTCGATACGCGCTTTGAGCGGTGCATCATCCAGTGGCGTGAACTTGTTGAACAATGGTGCGATCCAGGTCGGATAGATGAAGAGAATAAGTAGATTGAAAACGCACCAGAATAGCCAGACATAGAGCCACCAGAAGCTGCCTCTTTGCGCCATCAGCCATAGAACGGCCACCAGTACCGGCGTGCCGATGGCAATGCCAAGTGCGGTTTGTTTGAGAAGATCGGCGATGAATAACTTGAGAGTCATGCGGTTGAAGCCAAATTTCTCTTCGATGACGAATTGCGAGTACACGGACAAGGGAAGATCGACAAGGCCCGATACGAACATGACGCTGAAAATCATTGCTATGCCATAGGCCAGCCCGGAAAGCCTGACAGACCAGAAATCATGAAGTGCCTGCAACCCACCCCCAAACGTGAACGCCAGAAGAAGACCGGTTTCAACGGCAAGCGTCAGAATTCCGAAGCGCGTTCGTTGGGCCGTGTAGTCTGCCGCCTTCTGATGCGCTGAAAGCTCGACACGCTCAGAAAACTGTTTGGGCACCTTGCACCGGCGAGCGAGAACGTAGGAAATCTGACGGTAAGCCAGGTACAGGCGAAGCACGATCGTCAGGGAAAGTGCGGTGAGAAAGGCCAACGAGAAATTATTGATCATCAAGCTGTGACAGAATGCCGGTTTGAAGAGTTCGGACAGATTATATGGCACAGGACGCAAATCACCTTGTTTGGCTGGATATGGAAATGACCGGCCTTGATCCGGAGAACGAGCGCATCATCGAACTGGCGATGATCGTTACCGACAGCGAACTGCTTACCCTTGCTGAATCGCCGGTATGGGTCGTTCATCAGTCCGATGCTCAGCTTGCAGCCATGGACGAGTGGAACAAGAAGACGCATGGCCGCTCCGGTCTGATCGAAAAGGTCAAGGCCTCTGCGCTTGACGAGGCGATGGTCGAGGCGCAGGCGCTTGCGTTCCTGCAGGAGCATGTACCCAAGGGCGCCAGCCCGATGTGCGGCAATTCGATCGGACAGGATCGCCGCTTCATGGTGCGCTACATGCCGCTGATGGAAGCGTGGTTTCATTACCGTAACATTGATGTCAGCACGCTCAAGGAGCTGTGCCGGCGCTGGAAGCCAGAGCTTGCCAAGGGATTCGTAAAGAAATCCAATCACACGGCGCTTGCCGATATACGTGAATCAATTGAAGAGATGAAATACTACCGCGAGCATTTCATCAAGCTGTGATGAAGGGGAGTGAGGCGAGTGTTAGAGGCACATTACACTGCTTTCAGGACGCTTGACCGGGACGGCGGGTAGCTCGACCGCCATCGTTCACTTGGCCGCACGTCGATAGAGGTGGAACCAGTCGTTTTCACTGCGATCGCCATGCCGTCTGCCTTCCCATATCTCGTGCCAGTTCGCCGACAGAGCGGAAGTCAGATCACGCGCTTCGCCCTGAACCAGCAGCCAATGACATTTTTTGCCAGCGGCATCTTTCAGCGAAACGGTTCGGATACCGTCAAAGTAATCCAGCGAAGCAAGTATTGAATCCGGAAGGTTGGCGTTGGCAATGCAATCAAATTTCTCCGGCAGTTTTTTGGCCAGAGAGGCAGAGAGCGGACGGTAAGATTTTCCATAGTCGATCCAAGGCATCCAGAGTGCCACAATAAGTAGCCAGAACACTGTCAGGCCTGCCATCCAGTGCATGATGCCGCGCATCGGCGAGCGTGGACTGGTGATGATCAGCCAGAACCATATCATCGTTGCAAGCATCGAGACCGATACCGCCATGAGGCTGAAGTGGCCGACGAAACCGGGTTCCAGTCGAACGGCCTGGCGAGCCAGTTGCCGAGGCCAGCCGAAGACCATTGCGCTCCAGACGATCCAGACGACGGTCATTAAGAAAGTAAAGGTCATCATGCCGAACCAGTCGAAAGCATTCGCCGCACCGCGCCGTAGCGTGGCAACGCCAGGAACGGCCAGCAATACGAGCGGTGGCAGTAGCAATAGTGCCGCAGAGCTGCGAACCTCTACGCTCAAACCTAGAATGAGCAGTACCGATAAGAAAGAGAATATTGGTAATGCCATTGGCCTACTGCGGAGAATGCGACGCTTTGACCACAATGCCCATGCCGCCAGCGGTAGCGCAGGCCAGGCGTACCAGAGCAGCAAGTTCAGGTAGCGAAGCGTGTTCGAAAAGAACGATACGGACTTGGTCAAGGAATCCAATTCGCTCTGCAAGAAGATCGAGAAGAAATAGGGCGAAGCCATTCGCAGGGGCAGCAACCACAAAGCGGAGAGGAAAAGCGCCAGGGCGATGGCAATGGTCACGAGCAATGCGCAAATTCTCCTGGTTCCCGATTGCCACAAGGTATACATGGTGACGGGCAACAGAGTTAGCACAGGGAGCAGACCGTTGGCCAGAAAACCAAGGGCGATGGCTGCACCAAAGGCCAGGGTTGCAAGAGCGGGGCGTCGTGGGAGCAGGGTCAGCGCCCAGTAAGCTGCCGTGTGAGCGGTGAGCGCGGCGAGCATAGGTTGCGCTTCGTGTGCGTGGAACAGGAATCCTATGCTTCCGGCAAGAATCAATGGGGCGGCGGCCGCGTTTTCGCGACCATGCAGTTCGCGAGCAGCGAGAAGGATGAACTCAAGCGCCAACAGGGTGAATATTCCGCTGCTTAGGCGCGCCGCGTCGTGTAGCGGCATCAGCCAGGAAAAGAGATGGGCGGTGATCGCCGACGTCCAGTAATAGAGCGGAGCGTCCGGGTAAGGGTTTCCTGCGAGCTGCGGAATCAGCCAGTTTCCGTTGACGACCATATCGTAGGCGACACCGATCGAGACTGCATCGTCGTGCTTCCACGGATCATGGCCGATCAGGCCGGTAAAAATGTAGGTTGCCAGCAGGATGGCCAACACCCAGCCGCTGGGCGGAAGGGTAATCCCCTTGAAGCGTGGATGTTCCGGTAGAAATGGCATGGCCAGGTTATGGTTATTGGATATCTGTTGGGCTAAATGAAAAAGGCAGCCGTGCGGCTGCCTTTTCGCTGAGTCCGCATGAACTCTTGGTTAGATTCAGGCTGGCTTGTGCATTGCGCCATACTTTCTATTGAACTTCTCGACGCGGCCTGCAGTATCGATGATCTTCTGCTTGCCGGTATAGAACGGATGGCAGGAAGAGCATACTTCAACGTGAAGCGCCTTCTTCATCGTCGACTGGGTCTTGAACACGCTGCCGCAGGAGCAGGTGACTTCGATTTCGTTGTAGTCGGGGTGGATATCGGATTTCATCTTGAGAAATTCCTGTAAGTCAAATCTAGCCGGGTCGAGGAAACTACGCGCACATCGCGCCTAGTGAATCGCGCCTGACATTTCGCGTTTGCTGCTTCGGGACCGGCTCCGGAGAACGGCGCATTATCCTTGATTCTTCGTGAATTTGCAATCAGGAAGGGGGTAGGAAGGGGTTAGCGGCGCATTGAGTCGAAGAATTCCCCATTGTTTTTCGTTGCCTTGATCTTGTCGAGAAGGAATTCCATCGCCTCCAGATCATCCATGTTGTAGAGCAGCTTGCGTAGTACCCACATCTTTTGCAGAACGTCGGGCATCAGCAGAAGTTCTTCACGGCGGGTGCCGGAACGATTGACGTTGATCGCCGGGTATACACGCTTCTCCGCCATTCGGCGATCCAGGTGGATCTCCAGGTTGCCGGTACCCTTGAACTCTTCGTAGATCACGTCGTCCATGCGGCTACCCGTATCGATCAGTGCGGTGGCGATGATGGTCAGCGAGCCGCCCTCCTCGATATTGCGCGCGGCACCGAAGAAGCGCTTGGGCTTCTGCAGGGCGTTTGCATCGACACCGCCGGTCAGTACCTTGCCCGAAGCGGGTTGCACCGTATTGTAGGCGCGGGCCAGACGGGTGATCGAATCAAGAAGGATGACAACATCCTTCTTATGCTCGACCAGACGTTTAGCTTTTTCAATGACCATTTCGGCAACCTGAACGTGGCGAGTCGCCGGTTCGTCAAAGGTTGAGGCGACCACCTCGCCGCGCACCGAGCGCGTCATTTCGGTCACTTCTTCAGGGCGTTCGTCGATCAGCAGAACGATGACCGTCACGTCGGGATGATTGGTTGTAATGGCGTGCGCGATATGCTGCATCATGACGGTCTTGCCGCTTTTCGGGCTCGATACCAGCAGGCCCCGCTGGCCTTTGCCGATCGGCGCGATGATGTCGATGATGCGACTGGTCGTGTTTTCTTCGCCACGAATATCGCGTTCGAGCTTCATATGCTCGGTCGGATGCAAGGGCGTGAGATTCTCAAAAAGGATCTTGTTTTTTGAAGCCTCCGGAGCCTCGCCGTTGATCTTGTCGACTTTTACCAGCGCAAAATAGCGTTCGCCATCCTTGGGCGTGCGGATCTCACCCTCTATCGTATCGCCCGTATGCAAGTTGAAACGGCGTATCTGGCTCGGACTTACATAAATGTCATCCGTGCTGGCTAGGTACGAGGTGTCGGGGGAGCGCAGGAATCCGAAACCATCCTGCAGGGTCTCCATGGTGCCGTCGCCGAAAATTGTTTCTCCCTTTTTTGCTTGATTCTTGAGCAACGCAAAAATCAGCTCGTGCTTTCGAAGTCGATTGGCGCCTTCGATCGTGTTGGTGACGGCCATGTCGAGTAACTGGCTTACATGTAGGGCTTTGAGTTCGGATAGGTGCATGAGCAGACAATTGAAAATTGGGAGGGCATGATGCGCTATCACGAATGATGCGCGTGCGGGGGGGCTTTGGGTATCGGCGGGGGTGTTACGATCAGGTGCGACGGGGCTGTTGCCGAGCTACAAAAATCGACTGGAGATCGAGCTTGAAGGTTCTATGCGGACCGTATTATTTCTGTTCTCAGGCGCCGCACCTTTTGAACCTTCGGGCAGAGGGTATCGATTTTACAGATGGCTGTCAATGAAAGTGCAGAGTTGCGATTTGGACAGTGCGCCAACCTTGGTGGCCTCGATGTTTCCGTTCTTGAACAGCATCAGGGTGGGAATGCCGCGCACACCGTAACTAGCCGGGGTATTCTGGTTGTCGTCGATGTTCAGTTTTGCAACCTTCAGGCGACCCGAGTACTGATCAGAGATTTCGTCGAGGATCGGGGCAATCATTTTGCATGGGCCGCACCATTCTGCCCAGTAGTCGACCAGTACGGGTTGCTGCGCCTGCAGAACTTCGGCTGCAAAGGTGTCATCGGTGACGTGATGGATGTGTTCGCTCATCATAAAGCCTTTTTGGTAACGGAGATTTGGGGAAGGTGCCTGCCTGGGCGCGAGACACGGCAGATGGGGCTATCCTAGCTAAAAACAAGCGGCAAGGGAAGCGGACAGGCAAATACGCTATAATTTTTGCGCGCTAACTTTGAAGAGCAGGAAATATGACTTACGTTGTGACTGAAAACTGTATCAAGTGTAAATACACGGACTGCGTGGATGTTTGCCCAGTCGACTGCTTTCACGAAGGCCCCAATTTTCTGACGATCGATCCGGAGGAGTGCATTGATTGCACGCTATGCGTGGCCGAGTGCCCGGCCGAGGCCATTTTTGCCGAGGAAGACGTGCCGGAGGACCAGCACAAGTTCATTGCTCTGAACGCCGAGTTGGCCAAGAACTGGCCGGTCATCTCCGAACGTCGCGAGCCGCCGGCCGACGCCGACGATTGGAACGGTACGCCGGACAAGCTCGAGTACCTCGAACGCTGAGCCAGTACTTCCGGTATTTCTTTCTTACCGGTTCCGATGCAGCAGGCTGTTGAGCGGCTGACCTCGACAGCCTTGCCCGTCTCCGAGGGATTCCTCGATACTGTCGCTGTCGCCATGCTCGGCTGTTGCGGCGAGCTGATCGAGTCTGGCGATCTTTCGCCGGTACGAGTCCTGGCGCCCTCGTTGCCAATCGCGTCCGAGCTGCGCACCGCCATGCTGCGAGCGGCCCCAAAGCCACTGCTTCTGCCGCGCTTCGACACACTGACGCACTGGGTCAACTCCACCTCCTTCGCCACGATTCCGGAGCCGTTGCCGGATAGCGAGCGCGTCGTGCTGCTGCATGAAGCTCTGCGCGGGCGCGGCTGGTTTGACGAGGCGGCACTATGGGGTATTGCGTCGGAGATGGCCGGACTTTTCGACGAGTTGTCGGCAGCCACCGTAACTCTGCCGGATGATGGAAGCAAACTGGCCGAACAGCTTGAACGCGCCTATTCGCTTCGTGTTTCGGTTCCATTGGCTTTCGAAGCGCGCGTCGTGCATGAACTCTGGTGTGCGCTGGCGGCTGCCGGGCAGCCCGATTCCTCGGCCGCTTACGGCTTGCGCCTGGCCGCGCTGATCAAACAGGTCGAGCAGGTCGACGCACGGACGTGTCGACTATTGGTGCTACTTGACGCCGCACCGGAGGAGTCGCTTGCGCCGGCCGAGCTCGATTTCTTCCTACGCTATGGGCATGTACACTCCCTGTCCATGTTTCATCCGGCGCCGCGCTTCGCATGCACTTCGCCTCTGATGGCAACGCTTGCCGCAGCTTGGCCGGAGGCTCCCGCTTTGCTTACGCAAAAAGCCACCCCACTATTCGAGCGTGCCGCCGAGCTGGCGTGCATGCAATCGGAGAGTCCACTGGCAGAGCGCTTGCAACTTGTTCCGGCCAGAGGCCGGGAGCTGGAGGCACAGGCGGCGGTAGCGCAAATCGGCGCATGGCTGAGTGCCGGATTGCGCCGTGTTGTCCTGATAGCCCAGGATCGTCTGACGGCGCGGCGAGTCCGTGCGCTCCTTGAACGCGAGGGAGTGCTAGTCAGCGACGAAACTGGCTGGAAGCTTTCCACCTCCCGAGCTGCGGCAGGCGTGGATGCACTGATCGAAACGGCTGCCAGCGGCGCCTACTATCGCGACCTGCTTGACCTATGCAAATCGCCATACATCTTTGGCGACTGCGATGAAGGGGCGCGCAAGGCAGCAGTCTTCACGCTCGAATCGGCGGTTCGCTCGGCCTCGATCAGGTCCGGGCTGTCGCGATTCCGGAATTGCCTGATTGGATTCGATGAGGAACACGCAGCGGCGAAGGCTCTTGGGCTGACCCTGCTTGATCGTATCGAAGCGGCGACGACCCTGTTGATCTCGCGCCCGGCTCCGCTGGCGCGCTGGATCACCCGCCTGCTCAAGGCGCTTGATGCGCTGGGTGCGCTCGATCCACTGCGCAAGGATGCGGCGGGCAAGACGCTGCTCGATCTGCTCGAAATACGACGCACTGAACTGGAAGGCAGTCCGGCGCTGTTTGCCTTTGCTGCGTGGCGCGACTGGCTTAACCGCGAAATCGAATCGGCCAACTTCCGCGATGGATCGATCATCAGTCCGATCGTACTCACCCCGCTCAATGCGGTGTGCATGCGTCGCTTTGAGGCTGCAGTGTTGCTTGGCGGCGATTCGCGCCAACTGGCTCCGTCCGTCAGCAGTAAGTTCTTCAATCAGTCCGTCCGGAGGGAACTCGGGTTGCAGACCCGCGAGGATGCCGAGCGCAAATTGCGGCGCGATCTCGAAATGCTGCTGGCAACCGTGCCGCGTGTAACGGTGACCTGGCAGTCGGAACAGGACGGCGAAGCCAATCTGCTGGCCCCGGAGTTCGCACTGCTCTCGACCCTGCATCAGCTTGCCTGGCAGGACGACCTGCATCGGCAGGCTTTGTCGGCCCGTGGCGACCCCATGCCGGAAAGTGAAACGGCGCCTCGGATCACGAAGATGGCGGCGCCCGTCGCGCTACCCGAACTCATTCCGCGTCGCGTTTCGGTGAGCGGCTATGCCAACCTCGTCGCCTGCCCGTACCGCTTCTTTGCCCGTCATGTGCTCGGCTTGGGCGAGATGGACGAAGTCAGCGAGGAAATGCTCAAGAGTGACTACGGTGCATTGGTGCATCGCGTGCTGGAGCGCTTTCACGAGCGACATCCGGTGCTGTCTGATCTCGCCGAGGATGAGGCGCTGTCTGCCTTGCAGGACTGCGTGAACGACGTCTTCGCGCCGGCCGTCGCAGACAATTTTCTGGCGACGGGTTGGCGACTGCGCTGGGAAAAGCGTCTGCTGGCCTATCTCGATTGGCAGCGCGAACAAGAGTCACTTGGCTGGCGCTGGTCGCAGGCCGAAATGCGTGTCAGCCGGATGTTTTCGCTGAACGACGGTGACTGCGCTGCTGGGGATGTCGAGCTGTACGGTCGCATCGACAGAATCGACCGAAGAGTTGGTAACGGCGGAGGCGTCTCGCTGCTCGACTACAAGACGCAAACGGCCAAGCTTATCCGCGACCGACTGAACGACGACGTGCAACTGGCGGCCTATGCGTTGTTGCACGGTGATGCGGAACAAGCCGCCTATGTCGCGCTTGACGACGAACGTGTTGTGGCAGTGTCGGCGGTGGCTGCAGCAGGTGGAGATGAGAAGGGCACCTTGATGGCTGCGGCCGAGGCACAGGGCCAGCGCCTGCAACAGTCATTCGGTGCGCTATACGCTGGAGCAAAGCTGCCGGCGCACGGTGCCGATAGCGCTTGCCAGTGGTGCGAGATGAGCGGATTGTGCCGACGGGATTTCGTTCAAATAATGAAATCATGAAATCGGCAGACCTCGACAAGTCATGATGCATACATTGCGTGTTCCGAAAGACCATGCGTGATTCGTACGATTCCCTGATCCTGCGCGCGCTCGATCCGTCGCGTAGCGTCGTTGTCGAAGCCTGTGCCGGCAGCGGCAAGACCTGGCTGCTGGCTTCGCGCATCGTTCGGTTGCTGCTGGCGGGCGTCTCACCCGGCGAGATTCTGGCGATCACTTTTACGCGCAAGGCCGCACGGGAGATCGAGGAACGCGTCGTGGACTGGTTGCACCTGCTGGCCACCGGCAGCGATGAGCAGGTCCTTGCTTTTCTCTCCGAGCGCGGTCTAGCAGTGGATGAGGGCGAGGGTACGACGATACGCGCCGCTCGCGGCTTGTACGAGCGCGTACTGGTGGCGCAGCCGGGGCTCGCGGTCAATACCTTCCACGGCTGGTTCCTGCAACTGGTCGATGCCGCACCGCTGTCGGCAAATCTGACCGGGGCGACGCTGATCGAATCTGATTCGCGCTTGTTCGACGAACTCTGGCAGTCCTTCGCGTCCAGCCTGCAGAAACTGCCAGAGAGCGAAGTCACGCATAGCTTCGTCCGGCTGTTGGACGAGGCGGGGCTGGATCAGACGCGGCGCATGATTCGTCGCGCACTGGACCGGCGCAGCGAGTGGCTGGCCTTCGCTGGAGAGAAATCGGACACTGCAGGGAAAGTCGTCGCTGCGCTACGCGAACTGCTTGCTGCCGGCGCGCCAGGGCAGGCTATGGACGCCTTCTTTGCCGGCGATTGGGCGCTGGAGTTTCAGAATTACCTCGGACTGCTCGAAACGAGTGAGCTGTCCACCGACCAGAAATATGTCCGGATATTGCGTGCGGGGCTGCTTGAGCCGGTGCGGGAAAGAAGCCTGGATCTATTGCGCGAAGTGTTGCTGACAACGACAGGTACCGTGCGCAAGCGCGAAGTGAATACAGCAAGCGAGAAGCGTTTTACACCAGAGGGCGCCGCGCGTCTGGTGGCGCTGCATGGCACGCTGAGCCAACGCGTGCTCGATTGCATCGAACAACAGACGGCTGAGCACATTCTTGCATTCAACCAAAATGCCTGCACGGTGTTTGCTGCCTTTCTCAAGCATGTGGACGAGTTCAAGAAGGCGCGGCGACAGATCGATTTTGTCGATGCCGAGTGGAATGTGCTCAAGCTGCTTCGCGACGAGGACACGGCAGCATTTCTTCAAGCCAGGCTGGACGCGCGTTACGGGCATGTGCTGCTCGACGAATTTCAGGATACCAACCCGCTGCAATGGCAGATTCTTTTGGCGTGGCTGGCAGCGTATTCGGATGCATCCCGTCCAACCGTGTTTCTGGTTGGTGACCC
>APMI01003737.1_pt1 | contig 12767 bp, 12 predicted proteins | sample 667938 | NCBI WGS metagenome assembly APMI01 (sample SAMN01084076, study PRJNA167559) | wastewater metagenome | biome: Wastewater | place: Denmark: Ejby Moelle, Odense | collected 2011-11-28 | reverse complement strand
CGCTTGTCCTGGAGATCCTGATAATAGACCCCCACCTGATTGGCCAGCAGCAAGCCCTTGTAGTTAACTGTTCGCGCCGAGAACGAGGGCACATAAAACTCTTGTCCGTGCTTCAGCTTGAGCGACTTGATGGCATTGGCCGCACGACGTCTAATGATGTACAGCTTGCGCTCCAAGGCATCTGTCACGAAGACATCAGGCCCTCTGCCGACAAAAACCTGGCGGATCACAGGTTCCGTCGCCTTGACTGTTGGCGACATTGGCATGTCGGTCTTGACCGGCACGTCGCGCCAACCAAGCATCACCTGCCCCTCTGCCGTCACCGAGCGCTCAATTTCCTCTACACAGGCATGACGCGAGGCAGCTTCTTGCGGCAGAAATACCATGCCAACACCATACTCACCAAGAGGTGGAAGGGTCACGCCCTGCTTGGCCATTTCTTCGCGATAAAACTGGTCTGGAATCTGGATAAGGATACCAGCACCATCACCCTGCAACGGATCAGCGCCAACGGCACCTCGGTGATCCAGATTTTTCAGGATCAACAAGCCCTGCTCGACGATGCTGTGACTTTTTTGCCCTTTGAAATGGGCCACAAAACCTACGCCGCAAGCGTCGTGCTCGTTGGCGGGATCATACAAACCCTGCCGATCAGGTACTTCCTGTTCCATCACACGCATTCCTTCAAATAACTTGGCCAGTGAATACAGGCCAATGATAAAAATAACCGAGCATCATATTGCCTGCTTCGATCAGTAGGAAAATTAGAGGCAACCATCGAATATACTGGCAAACTTCTGTCAATTCAAGATGCTGCAACGCACCAACAGCGCCTGCCTGCGGCATAAATTCCCCATTCAGGTGCATCTAGCCTCAATTGCCGCACCAATCTGTTCAACGGTCGCCTGCTCAGACACGACCGCTGTTCCGATATTTTTGAGGAGAACCAATCGTAGCTTCCCATCCTGCACCTTTTTATCGTGACTCATCAATTCAAGATACCTGGATACACCAAGGCGAGGGGCGGACACCGGCAAGCCAGCGCGAACATAGATTCTTTCGATTCTCTCCACCGCTTTTTGGTCCAGCCAACCCAAGTTGCACGACAATTCAGATGCAATTAGTGTGCCGGCCGCAATTGCTTCGCCATGCAGCCATTCACCATAGCCCATGCCGGTTTCAATCGCATGGCCAAAAGTATGTCCCAAATTGAGCAGTGCTCGCTCTCCACTTTCTCTTTCGTCCGCGGCAACCACTTCAGCCTTGTTAGAACAAGACCTATGCACCGCATAAGACAAGGCCGATTTATCACGGCTCAATATTTTTTCAATATTTTCCTCAAGCCAGAGGAAAAAGTCAGAATCACGAATCAGACCATATTTGATAACCTCAGCCAATCCAGCTTTGAGCTCTCGATCCGGCAAAGTATCGAGCGTAGCCAGATCAGCAAGCACCAATTTTGGCTGATAAAAAGCGCCGATCATGTTCTTTCCGAGCGGATGATTGATAGCAGTCTTGCCGCCCACCGAAGAGTCGACCTGAGATAGAAGGGTGGTGGGCACCTGAACAAATGGCATTCCGCGCTGGTAGCATGCGGCCGCAAATCCACCCATATCACCGATAACGCCGCCACCAAGGGCGATGAGTGTGGTGCCGCGCTCACAGCGAGCTTCAAGCATGGCATCGAAAACCAGATTCAGCGTCTCCCAAGTTTTGAATTGCTCACCGTCCGGCAATATCACGGGCAGAATTGAAATTTGGCCTTTTTTCAGCGTTGACCGTAGCAATTCAAGATACAGCGGCGCCACCGTCGTGTTGGTCACCACAACGACTTTTTTTTGCTTGATGTAAGGCAAGATCAACTCGGCTTGCGTCAATACCCCAACGCCAATATGGATGGGGTAGGATCGCTCAGCCAGCTCAACGTTGAGCATCTTGTTCATGACTTGCATAGGCGGTTAAATTCCCGTAACAGTTGAGACACGACACAGGAGGCAGCCAGATGTCCACCATCGATGACGATATGCGCCGCCTCCCGATAGAGGGGATCACGCACTGCATAAAGCGCTTCCAGTTGAGCCAACGGGTCGGCGACATGCAACAAGGGACGATTCCGATCATGTCTGGTGCGTTCATGCAGCAAGGCTGGCGATACGTTTAGATAGACCACCCATCCGGTATCGTGAAGCCTTTGACGATTTTCAGGCTTGATCACGACGCCCCCCCCCGTCGCCAATACGATGCCCTCTAGCCCCGTGAGGACTTGAATAGTCTGCATCTCTCGACGCCGAAACCCCTCCTCGCCTTCAATTTCAAAGATTGTCGGTATCGGAACACCTGTCCGATTAACGATTTCATGATCTGAATCGAAGAAAGGTCGAGCCAAGCGCTTGGCGATTTGGCGCCCGACAGTCGTTTTGCCGGCACCCATGAGTCCGACGAGATATATATTGCGACAATTTTCCACGATCGGATTTTAGCCGACTAACGGCCAAGCACAAAAAATCAGGGCCGGCAAAGCCGGCCCTTTGTGTTTAGGAGCAAATACAATCAGTCAAAACGCATCTTGTCAGAAATCACTCGCGGCGTGATGAAAACTAACAGCTCCCGGCGAGCTCCCTTGTCAAGTTTGTATTTAAATAACCAGCCGAGATAAGGTATATCGCCAAGCAAGGGAACCTTTTCTACGTTGTTCTCTGAAGTAGTTATAAAAACGCCACCAATTACCACGGTGCCACCGTTTTCCACCACAACATTAGTGCTAACAATGGAACTCTTTATTGGAGGATTGTTTCGTATTTGCTTAGTCCAGTCTGGCTCCTCTTTCTTAACCACTAGCGCCATACGTACCGTACCTTCCGGCGTAATTTGCGGCGTCACCTCTAACGACAGCTTGGCGGATTTAAAATTTACAGTACAAGTCGTACCTGTTGTAGATGATGTGCAAACCTCATATGGCACTTCCGTACCATCTTCAATGATAGCTTTAACATTATTCGCCGTAATAACACGCGGACTAGAAACAACCTTACCAAGTCCATCCAACTCAAGCGCAGCGATCTCAACATTCAGAATCCGGGTCAAAGCCGAGTTGAACAATGAAAACGCCATCGTCCCCCCTGTTGACCCAAACGACGGCAAATTCACGCCAACCATTGGGGTTTGATTCAATATCGCTGGGGTAGTAGTAGTTCCTGATGTGATCGCAGGGGTAATCGTTCCACCGACAAATCCGCCTAGATTCGAACTGCCGAAAGGACTTCCTGGCCCATTACTAATTGTCGCGGCTTTGGAATTTATCAATCCCAGCTTGGCTCCAATACTACGATTAAAACTGTCGGTCGCCTCCACCACTCGCGCCTCAATCAATACTTGGCGAGCACCAACGTCTATCGCTTTAAGAAACGAACGAATCTCGTCCAGCTTGGACGGAATATCATTGACAAATAGGATATTCGACTGCCCATCGGCAACCGCACTACCGCGCTTACTAAGGATTCGTTGCGTGGGACCACTAACGCCTCCTGTGACCACACCGGCCAACAACTTCGCAACGTCTACAGACTTCTGATAGTTCAACTGAAACTGTTCCAGTTTTAGTGGCTCCAGCTCACTGATCTGCTGTTTCGATTCGAAATCCAATTTTTCACGGGTGGCAATTTCATCCCGCGGGGCAATCATGATGATATTGCCCTTCTTGCGCATATCCAGTCCTTTTTGTTGGAAGATGATATCAATCACCTGATCTGCTGGGACATCCTTCAAAACAAGCGTCGTCGTACCGGTAACGGTTTCACTGATCACTGCATTGAGATTCAACTCCTCAGCCATTAAACGCAACAACGCCCGAACATCGCCATTCTGGTAATTGATGCTCACCCGTGGCCCTTGATACCCAACTTTTGAACCCTGAACAAGTTTGTTGGGGTCTTCTACGATTTGTTTAACCTCGACGATGAATTGATTGTCACTTTGATAGGCATTGTGCTCCCACACGCCCTTCGGTGTAATAACCATACGGACATTATCGCCAAAGGCTTTCGTTTCGATCGCAGTGACCGGCGTCGCAAAATCGGTGACATCAAGTTTTCGGCGCAGTCGATCAGGTACCGTCGTCTTCATAAAATCAACGATCAGATTGCGACCCTGCTGGCGGATATCAATTCCAGTCCCGGTATCGCTTAAATCTACAATAATCCGCCCTTCTCCATCCTTGCCGCGTCGAAACATCACGTCACTTACAGCATGGCGACGACCAACCAGACTTTCCTCGGCAAAGCGGGTGCTATGTTGTGCGGCAGAGTCGGTGAGCCGGCCAATTGGCGAAAGCGTCACATATAAGGATTTGCCGTCCAGTCGAGTTTTATAGTTCATATTCTGAACTAGGTTAAGAACGACTCGGGTGCGGTCTCCAACCTGAACAACGTTCATGCTACGCAAATCACCTTGATTGAAAATTTGGCTATTGCGCCCTAATCCGTTTGCCGTTGACTGGAAATCAAGTGCAATTTTTGCTGGGTTAGCAACACTGAATCCCGGAGGAGGTGAAGACAGCGGCTCCTTCAAATCAATTCTTAGCGCGACCTCATTCCCTTGTTGGGCGACGTTAACCGCGTCAATCGAATTTGACGGCAAAGGCTCTGCTTGAGCCAGTGGTGATAGCGCAAGGCAGGCCAATGCTGCGGCCATCGCGTAATTGATCAATTTCATTTCTTACTTCCCTCCTTGCTCTGCAGGTAAAGCGAGCTCTTGCGCTCAGTCCAGTCACCGGCAGAATCTTGAATCAATTCCCGCAGTTGGACCTCAGTGTCCGAAATCTGCGTCACCATACCGAAATCCAGCCCGATGTAATCCCCGACCTTGACCTGCTTGACCTTGTCTTCGACTTGAAGCACCGCCATCGGGCGCTTATTGACATTCATATACCCGATCATCTTTAGGGACTCGAGTGGGTATTTTTCAAGCAGGCTGTTCCGAACTTCTCTCGCCTCGAAATCGGGCTGAAATGCTCCCCCCTTGCCAGCCGCCTGCTTGTATTTGGACTCCGGCTCAATTTTGCTTGGCTTGAATGGATCTACCGCACCATCAATATCGTAGGGCACAGGCTCATAGGGCTTGACCTCTGGCAACTTGGGAATATTCCCGCGCATACCTGAGGTACTTTCAGCCATCCATTGTTTCAATTCTTCGTGATCGCCTCCCGAACAAGCACCAAGGAAAGCACACACGGCCATGAGCAATATCCGTTTCACTTCTTCGCTCCTTGCGCGGCTTTTTTCGCTTGCTCAGCCTTTTTCTGCTTGGCGATTTCTTCCTCATCCAGATAGCGGAAGGTTTTTGTCGTAGCATCGAGCGAAAGGACGCCACCATCCTTAACCGGAGCAATCGAAATATTGTTCAAGGTCACAATGCGTGGCAGTTTGGCGATATCGGCAGCGAACGCCCCAAAGTCGTGATAACTGCCATTTATTTTCACGGTTATAGGCAACTCCGCGTAGAAATCCTTGATCTGCTCTTGCCCTGGTTTGAACAACTCGAATTGCAAGCCACGACCCAAGCCAGCCTGATTAACCTCAATCAGCAGCGCCTCAATTTCTGATTTGTCAGGCAATTGTTTGAGCAACGCACCAAATGATCGATCAATTTCGGCCAGTTGCTGAACATACAAATCCAGGTTAACCGCCTGACGTTTCTTGTCGAGATACTGCTGCTTGAGCGTTCCCTCTTCTCGCTGCTTTGTATCAAGCTCAGTGAACTGATCGTTCCAGACAAACCACCACCCCGCGAGGAGGATGGCCGCGAACAAACCAAACAAGATTGTAATTTTAGGTATTAATGGCCACGTCCCCGGTTCATTCGGGTTCATCAACCGAAAATCATCGGCTATCGAACGGAAATCGATATTTGGAAGGGAGATTTTTTTAGCCATCATTTCTTCTCCTTTCCGTCTTCCTGCTTGACTCGAGTCAGAATGAAATTCATCCCGAACTCATTGATGCGACGCCCGTTAACCACAACAGCCTTACTTTCAATCAGCTGCGGCGCCTCCAGCCATGGCGACGCCTCCAAATTGCGCATCAAGGCAGAAATACGTGCGTTCGATTGCGCATGTCCGGTAACATTTACCTTCAGCCCATCCTGTTTCAGTGATTTCAGGTAAATGCCGTCTGGAACCTGCTTAACCAATTCGCTGAGCAAATAAACTGTTTCACCACGATCACGTTGCAGGTTCTCGATAACCTGTTTGCGCGCCAGCAATGCCTGTGTCTGCTCCTTCAAGCGCTTGATTTCATCTAGCTGCTTGTCAAGAACGGCGATTTCCTTCTTGAGAAAATTATTCGAGCCATCCTGATTGCTGATCGCACTACCGATCAATGTATATACAGCAAATACAATCAATGCCCCCAACACCGAGACCAAGCCACCTAATACAAAAAATTGCTCACGCCGTGCTTTTTTTGCCTCTTCGCGATGAGGAAGTAGGTTGATACGAATCATGATGGATCGAACCTCCTCAGCGCCAAACCACAGGCAACCATTAACGAAGAGGCATCAGCAAGCAGGCTTTTTGCCCGAACACGATCTGATAACACCATATTGGCAAACGGATTCGCTATTAACGTATTGACCTGAGTGCGCGTAGCCACCACCTCATCAATACCCGGTATCACAGCACACCCGCCGGCCAAAACAATGTGGTCCACCTGGTTGTATTGAGTCGATGTAAAGAAGAACTGCAGCGCACGAGAAACCTCAAGCGCCAAATTTTCCATAAACGGGTTCAACAATTCAATTTCATAACCTTCAGGCAAATTTCCCGCGCGCTTTGCAGCCTCGGCGTCCTCGAAATTCATACCGTAGTGGCGCGCGATATCCTGAGTCAGCTGCCCACCACCGAAAGCCTGCTCTCGAGCATAAACTTGCTGGCCGTTGCGCAAAACCGTCAAATTCATCACGTTTGCACCAGCATCAATCAAGGCAACAACCTGGTTTTTTCCCGCTTCCGGCAACTGGCGTTCGATCAACTCAAATGCAGCCAAGGCGGCGAACGACTCAACGTCCACCACAGATGCTTTCAAACCTGCAGCATCTGCAACGGCCACACGATCCTCGACGCGTTCTTTTTTTGATGCCGCTATCAAGACTTCCAACTCATCCGGAACAGCAGGTGCAGGACCGATCACTTGATAGTCCAGATTGACCTCATCAATCGAGAAGGGAATGTATTGATTGGCCTCCGTCTCGACCTGAGCCTCAAGCTCTTCATCCCGTAACCCAGCGGGAACGATGATTTTTTTGGTAATCACCGCTGAACCTGGCAGAGCCATTGCAACACTGCGTGTAGAGGTACCCATTCGCTTCCAGGCACGCTTGACGCAGTCAACAACCCCCTCCAGATTGGCGATATTGCCATCAGATACCGCGTCCTTGGGCAACACCTCTATGGTGTAGCGCTCAACACGATAACCGTCTTTCCCGTTGGCGCTCAGTTCAACCATCTTGACGGCTGACGAACTTATATCCAACCCGAACAAGGAACGCGCCTTGGGATTTAACAACGCCGAGATATCGAAGCCCACCAGACCCCCAAAAAGTCCTTACGGAATGCGAAGTTAGCAAAATTACCAATAATTCACTTCAGATGCTAACAATAACATCTGGAGGTGTAAAGCAATTTCACGGAGCAGATTTTGCCCAGCGTATAATCGGCGCCACGTTTATTTTGAACTCTAAGATTACCGTGCCCTCACTGCCTCCGGCCCTGCGCGTCGTGCTTTACCCTGTCATATTCCTCGTTGGGCTCGTCATAATTGGCGTAGCAATGGGATTGATCATCCTTCTCCTTACCTACCCAAATCTGCCATCGCTTGAGGTTTTGACAGATTATCGTCCGAAGATTCCTTTGCGGATTTTTACCGCCGACGGCTTCCTGATAGGCGAATATGGAGAAGAACGGCGTGCAGTTGTTGCCATCCAGGATGTCCCCTCTGTCATGAAGCAGGCAATTCTTGCTGCAGAGGACGACCGTTTCTATCAGCATGGCGGGATCGACTACACCGGGATTGTGCGCGCCGCAGGCGCCAACCTTCTAGGCGGAGGCAAACGCCAGGGGGCATCGACTATTACCCAGCAAGTAGCCCGTAATTTCTTTCTGACCGGGGAAAAAACTTACACCCGCAAACTGTATGAGGCACTGCTGTCGTTCAAGATAGAGAGCAGCCTTTCGAAAGATCAAATCTTCGAACTGTATATCAACCAGATATTCCTCGGCCAGCGGGCTTACGGATTTGCTGCAGCCGCCCAGATCTACTTTGGCAAACCGCTCAAGGATATTTCCATTGCCGAAGCTGCAATGCTGGCGGGTTTACCGAAAGCCCCTTCCGCCTACAATCCGGTCGTAAACCCCAACCGCGCCCGACTTCGCCAGCAATATGTACTGCGCCGCATGCATGAATTGGGATACATCTCCCCGTCACAGCACGAAGCCGCGCTCAAGGAACCTTTGGTCGTCAAGCGCGAACTGGCCGAGTATGCAGTTCACGCCGAATACATCGCGGAAATGGCACGCCAGATCACCGCTGAGAAATTCCCTGAGGAGGTCTACTCCCGCGGCATGAAGGTATATACCACCCTGATCAAGGCTGAGCAGGAAGCTGCCTATCTCAGTCTGCGCAAGGGGGTCATGGATTATGACCACCGACATGGCTATCGAGGCGCAGAATCCTATCTCGACATGAAGGATATCAAGTCCGACCAGGACGAAGCGATTGACGAAGCACTGCAGGATATTCCTGATGCCGGCGACCTCATCCCTGCGCTGGTTTTATCCGCTGACAGCAGGCAGATCAAGGTTTACCGCAAGGGCGGCGAAGTGCTCACGCTCAACGGCGATGCCATGAAATTTGCCGCCAGAATGATCGACGACAAGGCACCGCCCAATAAACGCCTGAAGCGCGGCGCTATCGTTCGCCTGCAAAAGGACGACAAAAACGGATGGCAAATCAGTCAGCTTCCGGAAGTCGAATCCGCGTTCGTCGCGGTGGACCCGAAAAATGGCGCTATTCGGGCATTGGTCGGCGGTTTCGACTTCAATCGAAACAAATTTAATCATGTCACCCAAGCCTGGCGGCAACCGGGTTCCAGCTTCAAGCCGTTCATCTACTCCGCCTCACTGGAAAAAGGCTACAGCCCGAATAGCATCATCGCCGATGAGCCGATAATCATTCCAGCCAGCCAGACAGGTACCGCCGCATGGCAGCCACACAACTACGACGGCAGGTATGAAGGCCCAATGAAGATGCGCACGGCGCTGGCCAAATCGAAGAACATGGTATCGATCCGCATCCTGCAATCGATCGGCACACGCTACGCTCAGGATTACGCCGGCCGTTTCGGCTTTGACCCGGCAAAACACCCGCCGTACCTGACCATGGCGCTCGGCGCCGGCTCCGTAACCTCATGGCAGATGGTGACTGCTTACTCCGTATTTGCCAACGGTGGATACAAGGTCAACCCGTTTGTCGTTCGCGAAATACGGGATGGCACAAATCAGATCGTGGCCCAGTCAGCACAACTCGAGGCCGGCGAAGAAGGCATCCGGGTGATCGACCCGCGCAATGCCTTCATGATGGATGCCATGCTGCGCGACGTCACGATCTATGGAACCGCTGCCAAGGCTTCTGTCGCACTGAAGCGCCATGATCTAGCCGGCAAAACAGGCACCACCAACGAGTACAACGATGCATGGTTCTGCGGATATCAAATGACGGTCGCCGCCTGCGCCTGGATGGGCTTCGACCAACCACGCAAGTTGGGCGACAGGGAAACGGGCGGCGCCGCCGCACTGCCGATCTGGATCGGTTACATGAACCGTGCGCTCAAGGAGGTCCCAGCAATGCTGCCGCAGGCCCCAGAGGGCTTGGTGGCTCGAGGCGAAGGCAGGGATCGTAGCTATATCTACGCAGAGAACGCCGCCAAGGAAAAGCCGCCGGAAGAGGAGCAACAGGAAGCCGAGCCGCTACCCAAACCTGACCTCAGCGTACCCCCCAGCGACTGATCAGCGTAAAACGATAGTCTCGCCAGCCTGCTGGCTGGCGAGCGTTGAAAGCTTTTCCATCAATTCGCAGCTATCACGGGTATCGCGCCAGGCAGTACCATCCCAGCGGAAGTGAAAACCGCCGGCGCGGGCCGCCACCCAGATTTCCTTGGCCACACCGTGGCGATTGACAATGATCTTGCTGCCGTCGTCAAATTCAATTTCCAGCACACCGCCTGCCGCCAGCTGGCTATCGATATCGGCATCGCAGGCTTCCAGTGCCGCATCAATTCTTGCCAGCGTCGCATCGGCGATCGTATTGAATTCCTTGTCATCCATCGTGTTACCATCCTGTGCTTCGCTGACAGCGCCCCGAAAATGTCCAGAATCGCTGCCCTACTGATCATCCTGAGCCTTGCCGCCTGCGGCATGAAGGGGCCGCTTGAACGGCCCACTGGCCCGATGCCGGAACCGCTGCTTGGCAATGCCAAGCCAGCCGCCAAGGATGTTAGCACGACCACCAGCCCCAAAGCCCCATGACCCACTTTGCTCTGAAGAACGGCGCCCTGCACGCCGAATCCGTTTCCTTGCCGGCCATTGCCGAACAATTTGGCACGCCGGCCTATGTTTATTCCCGTGCTGCGCTGGAAGCATCGCTACGCGAATTTCACGATGTCCTCGGCGAGCATCCCGCCGGCAAGGGTGCGCTGGTTTGCTATGCCGTCAAGGCAAACTCCAACCTCGCCATCCTGAACGTCTTTGCCCGCCTCGGCGCGGGGTTCGACATCGTGTCCGGCGGCGAACTGCAGCGAGTGCTTGCAGCCGGCGCCGATCCGCAGAAAGTCGTCTTCTCCGGCGTTGGCAAGACGGCCGAGGAAATGAAGCTGGCGCTGGAAGTCGGCATCTTCTGCTTCAATGTCGAATCCGCCCCCGAACTGGAGCGCTTGAACGATGTCGCCGGTCAGTGCGGCAAAAAGGCGCCGATCAGCCTGCGCGTCAATCCGAACGTTGATCCGAAGACGCACCCCTACATTTCCACCGGACTCAAGGGCGCAAAATTCGGCGTCGCCTATGACACCGCACTGGCGCTCTATCGCCGCGCCGCTGCCCTGCCCAATATCGAAGTGGCCGGCATCGACTGCCACATCGGCTCGCAACTGCTCGACCCCTCCCCCTTTGTCGAAGCACTCGACCGCATTCTGGTCCTCGTTGACCAGTTGAAAGCAGAAGGCATCCACATTCACCACCTCGACCTCGGTGGTGGCCTCGGCATCAAATACAGTGCCGAACAGGTGCAACCGACTGTCGCGTCCTACCTGACGCCGCTGCTCAACAAGCTGGCCGGTCGCGGCCTGCAGGTCGTGCTCGAACCGGGTCGCCGACTGGTCGGCAACGCCGGCCTGCTACTCACCCGCATCGAATATCTCAAACAGGGTGAGGCCAAGAACTTCGCCATCATCGATGCTGCCATGAACGACCTGATGCGTCCTGCGCTCTACGAAGCCTGGCACGACATCAATCCGGTGGCGCCCCGTGCCGGCACCACCACGGCGTACGATGTTGTGGGGCCGGTTTGCGAAACCGGCGACTTCCTCGGCCAGGACCGTCTGCTGGCGGTTGAAGCCGGCGACCTGCTGGCCGTAATGTCAGCCGGCGCCTACGGTATGGCCATGGCTTCCAACTACAACACCCGGCCACGGGCCGTTGAAGTAATGGTCGATGGCGACAAGGTCCACGTCATTCGTCAGCGCGAAACCGTTGAACAACTCTATGCTGGCGAGTCCACACTGCCCAAGTGAGCGGCCTGCGCGTCGATAAATGGCTGTGGGCAGCGCGTTTTTTCAAGACGCGCTCGCTGGCCTGCGATGCTGTCAATTGTGGAAAAGTGAAGGTCAATGGCGCCACAATCAAGCCGGCTCGTGATCTTAAAATCAATGACCGGCTGGAGATCGCCAACAGCGAAACTCGCTGGGAAGTGACCGTCAAGGCCCTGTCAGACAAGCGCGGCCCGGCGCCGGAAGCCCGTCTGCTCTACGAAGAAACCCCGGAAAGCGTCAGCGCCCGCGAAGCAGCCCGTGACAGCCGACAGTTCGTTCAGGACCCGGCCGCCGACATCCATGGCCGGCCCACCAAGCGCGACCGGCGCCAGATGGACCGTTACGGCCGATAAATCACGACGCCTGCGGTCAACCGGGAAAAACCGCCAAAATCACAAAACGTAGGCCAATGCCAGCGGCAGGAAAAACAGGGCAGCCAGATTGCCGATCAGCACAATTGATGCGACGCGCTGCGGCTCCTGCTTGTAACGCTCGGCGAACAGGAAGTTGAGCACGGCTGGCGGCAGGGCACCAAAGACGAACAGCATTGCCGCGTCACGCCCCTGCAGCCCAAGCAACTGGATGGCACCGGCCGCAATCAACATGCCGGCCAGCGGCCGCAACACTGCACTGCCAACCGCCACCTTCCATTCGCTGAAATTTACATCAGTCATCCGCACGCCCAGCGAGAACAGCAGCAGCGGCACGGAAACATCGCCCAGCATCTTGATACCAATGATCAAAGGCGTCCAGATCGGGATTTTGACGATCGCTACGGTCAACCCGACAATGGCGGCAAAAACCACAGGTATTCGCCACAGCATCAGGAATCGGGTATTCGGATCAAGCAAGCGGGCACCGAAGGAAAAGTGCAGCGTATTTTCCACCATGAACAAAATTACCGCTGCCGGCAA
>APMI01058098.1_pt1 | contig 12770 bp, 11 predicted proteins | sample 667938 | NCBI WGS metagenome assembly APMI01 (sample SAMN01084076, study PRJNA167559) | wastewater metagenome | biome: Wastewater | place: Denmark: Ejby Moelle, Odense | collected 2011-11-28 | reverse complement strand
CAACAATGCGTTTGACCTGCACCTGCAGCCGGTGATCCAGCTTTCCGACGGTGAGTGCGCCGCGGCCGAGGCTTTGCTTCGCTGGCAGCGGGCCGATGGCAGTGCGGTGTCGCCACTCTTGCTGGTGGCGATGGCAGAGCAATTTGGTCTGATGCAGCAGCTCACGCGTCTCGTTGTCCAGCGCGCAACGGCGATGCTAAGCGAACTGAGTGTGCAGGGTGTGCCGATCGGGCTCGCCGTCAATCTGGCCGGCAGCGACCTGCGCGATCCGGAGCTGCCCGAGTTCATTGCCCAGGCGATTGCGACCTGGCGCATCGCGCCTCAGCGACTGACGTTGGAGCTGACCGAGGGCTCGATGATCGCTGACGATGCGCAAACGATGAGCGTAATTGCGCGCTTGCGCGACGCGGGCCACGGGGTTGCGCTGGACGATTTCGGCACCGGTTACTCGTCCCTTGCGTGGCTACGCCGGCTGCCGGCAACGCGCCTGAAAATCGACAAGATGTTCGTGCAGAAGATGCCGGAAACTGCGCAGGATAGAGCCATCGTGCGCTCAGTCGTACAGCTTGCCCAGGGCTTGGGTTTGAGTGTGATCGCTGAGGGGGTTGAGCGCGAAGAGCACTTGCAGATGCTGCGTGCGATGGGCTGCGATGCTGCCCAGGGATTTCATATTGCTAAGCCAATGCCAGTGGACGCCTTTGTTGCCTGGTGGCGGCACTGGAATAGCGAGCATCAGGCAGCCTGGCCACCCGTCTCGGGCTGAAGGCTGCGGGGTGAAAAAGGCCCGCGTCAATGCGCGGCGGATTTTCGCGCGGGCGTCTTGGTGGCGGCCTTGCTTGCTTCCCCCTCGGCGGGTTTCTTCGCGTCAGCCTCGGTGCTGCCTTCGGGGGCTGAAGCCTCGGTGGAGGCCGGCTTGCTGGGTGTTTCGGATTCCGTTTCGGTGTCGGATTCCGCTTCGGTCTTCTTGCGCGATTTCGGAAGCGGCGGGGGGAGAGACGGTTTGATGATTTCGAGCTTCTGCTCGGTCATGTAGTCGTTCATTTCCTTCCAGCCGTTGAAGATCGCGGCCTTCGGCGCTTTCGGATTGATCTGATAGCAATCTTCAAGGGCTCGGCCTGCGTGCCGGCAGGCGGCACCGATTGCCTTGCCTTCGGCTTCTACCGCCTTGCCGTCCTCAAGTCCTAACTGTTCGCAGCCGCTCAATGCGCCCAGCGCAATCGCGGTAATCAAGGTCAGGATCGGGCGGCGGCGTTGCATGACAGGGCTCCGGAGCAAGGTCTTCCAGCAATGATTACGTCCCCCGCGGGCAGAACTTGACCGAATTCTCGTGTCAAGGACATTTATGACGTTTGTCGCGCCTATAATCGCGGCTCTCCATGCCGTCTTCATTGAGTCGCACAACCATGAATACACGTAGCCTGATCACGCCGATCGCCTTGTCGCTGGCCCTTTTTGCCGCCCCGGCCTTCGCCGCGCCTAAGTCCGCCAAACCAGCCGCGCCGGCTGCAGCCTCGGCGGACATCGAAATCTCCAGCCAACTGCCCAAGGACAAGCAGGAGGCGCTGCAGGCGCTGATCGCGCGTTTCAACGAGAGCAACAAGGGCGCGCGCATCGTTCTGACTGATCGCGCATGGGATGCGGGCGCGCCCGCTGCAGCCCAGATTCTCGACGGTGCCAGCGAGGATGCATTCCTCACCGGCAAGCAGCGTTACAAGCCGCTCTTCGCGGTGGTGAAGGATGCAGGCGTCAAGCTCGACGTGGCGGAGCGCGCGTCGCCGGTGGTCGCGCCGGTGGCAATCGATGCCAAGGGCCGTTTGCTGGGGCTGCCGATCGGTCTGGCGACCCCGGTCTTCTTCATCAATCAGGACGTGTTCCGCAAGAATGGGCTTGATCCGGCGGCCGTGCCGCATACCTGGGCGGAAGTGCAGGACACCGCCGGCAAACTGATCGACGCCGGCGTCGCATGCCCGCTGACCGTGGCTCGCCCGGCAACGGTATTGCTCGAGAACACCGCGGCCTGGCACAACGAGGCCTTCGTGAACGCGAAGGGTGAAGTGGCGGTCAACGGCCTCAGCTATGTCCGCCACCTTGCCCGCATGGCGTCGTGGCAGAAATCGCGCTACCTGCAGTTGTTTGGTCACGGCGACGAAGCGGTCGATCGCTTTGCGAGCGGTAGCTGCGCGATGCTGATTGCGCCGCAGTCCGCGATGCCGGTGGCCAGCAAGGGTGGATTTTCGATCGGCGTGAGTGCGCTGCCGTACTACCAGGACGTTCCGGGTGCGCACCAGAACACCATCGCCGATGGCCCCGCGCTGTGGGTTTCGGCCGGTCGCAGTGCTGCCGAATACAAGACGATTGCACGCTTCGTCGCATTCTGGCTTGAACCGACCCAGCAGGTTGATTGGATGCGTGCCACCGGCTACTTGCCGCTTAACCGCGCAGGCTATTTTGCGGCCAGCAGCCGTACGCTGGGTGCAGAACTCGGCCACATCAAGATTGCCGTTGACCAGTTGATTGCAACGCCGGCGACGGCGAACTCGCGCGCCACGGTGCTGGGCAGCAGCCCGCGCGTCTTGCAGGTTCTGAATGACGAGCTCGATTCCGTGTGGAACCAGGGCAAGGCGGCCAAGTTGGCGCTGGATGAAGCGGTTGCCCGCATCCGCGCGCTGGGCATTCGCTGAGCACTGCCATGAACCAGTGGCCGCTACCGCGGGTGCTCGCGCATCGCTGTGGCGGCACACTGGCGCCCGAGAACACGCTGATCGGGCTTGAGTTGGCGGTCGCGCACCGTTGCTATGGCGTCGAGTTCGATGTCATGCTTTCCGGCAGCGGTACACCGATCCTGATCCACGATGAAACCCTCGATCGCACCACGACCGGCTTCGGTCGTGTTTGCGATACGTCGGATGCCGCATTGCTGGGACTCGACGCAGGTGCGTGGCACTCGGGTCGCTTTGCCGGTGAGCGAGTCCCCTTGTTTGCTGATGCGATTCGGCGCTGCCGTGCGTTGGGTATTGCGGCAAACGTCGAGATCAAGCCGGCCGAAGGTTTTGAACTGGCCACCGGTCGCGTAGCCGCAGCAGTAGCCGCCGCCGGTTGGGCTGGGGCTGATCGGCTGCCATTGCTGTCGTCGTTCAGTGTCACCGCCCTCGCGGCCGCTGCGGAAGCGGCGCCGCATTTGCCACGCGCGATTCTGTTCGACGCGCTTGCGCCGGACTGGCTTGAACAGGTCAGGGCGCTTGGTGCAGTTGGCGTCGTCTGCAACGCAAATCGTCTTGATGCGGCAACGGCCGCTGCGGTCAAACGGCACGGCGTCGGCCTCGCCGTCTACACCGAAAACGATCCGCTGCGCGCGCGGCAACTCTTCGACTTTGGTGTCGATTCGGTGATCACGGATCGTCCCGATCTCTTTACCGCAGCATCCTGAACGTTGCGCCTGATTGGCGCGAGGCCCGGTGGTGCATGGCCGGCCGGGGCTTTCAGTTACAATCCCGCGTTTCCAGTTAACGAATCGCGCCAGCGCGCGAGCACCGCACGGAACGCCATGAAAAGCGCAGAGATCCGCCGCCAGTTCCTTGAATTCTTCGCCTCCAAGGGCCACCAGATCGTTTCATCCAGCTCGCTGGTGCCGGGCGACGACCCGACCCTGCTGTTCACCAATGCCGGGATGAACCAGTTCAAGGACGTCTTCCTCGGTTTCGACAAGCGGCCCTACACCCGTGCGACCACGTCGCAAAAGTGTGTTCGTGCCGGTGGCAAGCACAACGACCTTGAGAACGTTGGCTACACCGCCCGCCACCACACCTTCTTCGAGATGCTGGGCAACTTCAGCTTCGGCGACTACTTCAAGCGCGACGCGATCAAGTACGCCTGGGAGTTGCTGACCGAGGTCTACAAGCTGCCGACCGAGAAGCTGTGGGTCACGGTGTATGCCGAGGACGACGAGGCCTACGACATCTGGACGAAGGAAGTCGGCGTGCCGGCCGAACGGGTGATCCGTATCGGCGATAACAAGGGTGCGCGCTACGCGTCCGACAACTTCTGGATGATGGGTGACACCGGCCCGTGCGGCCCCTGCACCGAGATCTTCTACGACCACGGCGAGCAGATCTGGGGCGGCCCACCGGGAAGCCCGGACGAAGACGGCGACCGTTACATCGAGATCTGGAACAACGTGTTCATGCAGTTCAACCGCGACGAGGCCGGCGTGATGCACCCGCTGCCCAAGCCCAGCGTGGATACCGGCATGGGCCTCGAGCGCATCTCGGCAGTGCTGCAGCATGTGCATGCCAACTATGAGATCGATCTGTTCCAGAGCCTGATCAAGGCCGCCGCGCGCGAAACCCGCAGCGCGGACATGGACAGCCCGTCGCTCAAGGTTCTGGCCGATCACATCCGCGCCTGCTCGTTCCTGATCGCCGATGGTGTGATTCCGGGTAACGCCGGCCGCGGCTATGTGCTGCGCCGGATCATCCGCCGCGCGATCCGCCACGGCTACAAACTCGGCGCGCGCGCCGCGTTCTTCCACAAGATGGTGCCGGATCTCGTCGCCGAAATGGGCGAGGCGTATCCCGAGCTGGTCAAGGAACAGGCGAAGGTCACGGCGATCCTGAAGGAAGAGGAAGACAGCTTCTTCCGCACCATCCAGAACGGCATGGAGATCCTCGACGCCACGCTGGCGGTGATGGATACCAACGGGCGCACCGAGCTAGACGGCGAAGTCGCCTTCAAGCTGCACGACACCTACGGATTCCCGCTTGACCTGACCGCGGACATCTGTCGCGAACGCAACTACACCGTGGATGCGGCGGGTTTTGATGCTGCGATGGCGCGCCAGCGTGAGCAGGCTCGTGCGGCCGGCAAATTCAAGATGGCTGCGGCGCTCGAATACAGCGGCAGCGCCACGACCTTCCACGGCTACGACAAGCTCAACGTGGATGGCGCACGCGTGACGGCGGTGTATGTGGATGGCGCTTCGGTCGACGTGGCGGTGGCCGGGCAGGACGCGGTGATCGTGCTCGACAACACCCCGTTCTATGCTGAGTCCGGTGGTCAGGTTGGCGACGCTGGCGTGCTGCAGAACGGCACGACGCGAGTGGTCGTCGAAGATACCCAGAAGATCCAGGCCGACGTATTCGGCCACCACGGTCAGATTGTCGAAGGCACCGTGCGCGTCGGTGATCTGCTGAATGCCAAGGTCGATGGCGAGTCGCGCGCGCGCATCATGCGCAACCACTCGGCCACCCACCTGATGCACAAGGCGCTGCGCGAAGTGCTCGGCGAGCATGTTCAGCAAAAGGGCTCGCAAGTTGATGCCGAGAAGACCCGCTTCGACTTTGCTCACAATGGCCCGATGACCGATGAGGAAATCCGCAAGGTCGAGGCCATCGTCAATCGCGAGATCCTCGCCAATGCCGCAACGCAGGCCCGCGTGCTGCCGATCGCGGAAGCGCAGAAGACCGGCGCAATGATGCTGTTCGGTGAGAAGTACGGCGACGAAGTCCGCGTGCTGGATATCGGTTCGTCGCGCGAGTTGTGCGGTGGCACGCACGTCAGCCGCACGGGTGACATCGGGCTCTTCAAGGTCGTGGGCCAGGGCGGCGTCGCGGCCGGCATCCGCCGTGTCGAGGCCGTTACCGGCGAAGCCGCGTTTGCCATCGTGCAGGCGCAGGATGCAATGCTGGCTGATCTGTCGGGCAAGCTGAAGCTGCCGGCAGCTGAGGCGGTTGCACGGGTTGGGCAGTTGCAGGAGCAGCTTAAGGCGACTGAGAAGGAACTCGCCAAGCTCAAGAGCGAAATGGTCGTGATGCGGCTTGACGAGCTCGTTGCGGCGGGTATGCGCACGATCAAGGGCGTGAAGATCGTTGCGATGCGCCTCGATAATGTCGATGCCGCAGCGCTGCGTGACGTGGCCGACAAGGCGCGTGATCGTCTGGGTGAAGGCGTTGTGGTTGCCGCTGCGGTCACTGACGGCAAGGTGTCGCTGGTGGCGATGGTGACGAAGTCGCTGACCGACCGACTCAAGGCTGGTGAGATCGTCGGCGCCGCCGCTCAGGTAGTCGGCGGCAAGGGCGGTGGCCGTGCGGACATGGCCCAGGCTGGCGGCACGCAACCGGAGAAGTTGCCGGAGGCATTTGAGACTGTCTTGCAGTTGCTAGATTCGAAGCTCTGATCGCGTTTGAATCAGAGGGCCGCCTGAGGGCGGCCCTTTTCATTTGTGGAGCACGCTATGACGCGACTGCGCGCCGACATGACGGTCGACAAACTCAATGCCTGGAGCCCCGGCTGCCTGCCCGGGCACCATGGCTTTGAAGTGCTGGAGCTTGAACAGGGGCGCTTGATCGCGAAACTTCCGCTTGGCCCAGAGGTGATGGCGCCAAACGGCTTCCTGCATGCGGCAAGCGTTGTGCTGCTGGCGGACTCGGCTTGCGGCTACGGTGCGATTGCGCATCTGCCGGAAGGTGCGAGCAACTTCACCACGATCGAACTCAAGACCAACTTCCTCTCCACCGCGAAAGAGGGCGAGGTGCTGTGCGAGGCGCGTGCAGTGCATCTTGGGCGCACAACCCAGGTCTGGGACGCGGAAGTACGCAGAAGCGATGGCAGCAAGATCGCGTTGTTCCGTTGCACCCAGATGATTCTGTGGCCAAAGCCCTGAGGCCGGACGATGCCGAGCGCATCAACAATCGACAACCGTATTTGATCCAGACGAAAAGATAGCGCTGCCGCGGCGCGCACACTGGGGCTCCCTGCCGCCGGTGAGTGTTTCGGTGCCCACCTGCGACGCCACAGGAAAGGGCTGGGCATGCAGACTTATCAGGCCGACGTCGTCATCGTCGGCGCCGGCGGTGCCGGTCTGAGGGCCGCAATCGCGGTCGCCGAGCTGGACCCGCGCCTGCGGGTCGCTCTGGTCTCCAAGGTCTACCCGATGCGCAGCCACACCGTGGCCGCCGAAGGCGGTTCAGCGGCGGTGGTCCAGGCGCACGACAGTCTCGAACACCATTTCCACGATACCGTTGCTGGCGGCGATTGGCTCTGCGAGCAGGACGTGGTCGACTACTTCGTCGCACACTGCGCCGAAGAGATGGTGCAGATGGAGCACTGGGGCTGCCCTTGGAGCCGCAAGGACGACGGCCATATCAACGTGCGCGCCTTTGGCGGCATGAAGATCGAGCGTACCTGGTTCGCTGCCGACAAGACCGGCTTCCACATGCTGCACACCTTGTTCCAGACCTCGATGAAGTACCCGTCGATCAAACGTTTCGATGAGTATTTCTGCGCCGACCTGCTCGTCGATGAGGGCCGTTGCGGTGGGGTGGTCGCCATCCAGATCGCGAGCGGCGAACTGGTGCAGATACAGGCGCCGTCAGTCGTGCTTGCAACCGGCGGAGCGGGCCGCGTGTTTCGTCAGAACACCAACGGCGGTATCGTCACCGGCGACGGTATGGCGCTGGCCTATCGCCACGGCGTGCCGCTGCGCGACATGGAATTCATGCAATACCACCCGACCTGCATGCCGGGCACCGGGCTGCTGTTTACCGAAGGCTGCCGCGGTGAGGGCGGCATCCTGACCAACCGGGACGGCTATCGCTACCTGCAGGACTATGGTCTCGGCCCGGCCGACCCCTGGCCGCGCAAGAAGGCGATGGAGCTCGGGCCACGCGACAGGCTGTCACAAGCTTTCTGGCATGAAGAACGCAAGGGTAGAACGATTGATGGGCCGCACGGCTCCGTCGTCAATCTGGACTTGCGTCACCTGGGCGAGAAGAAGCTGCGCGAGCGCCTGCCGCAGATCTGCGAGCTGGCCGAAGAGTTCCTTGGCATCGATCCGGCCAAGGCGCCGATCCCGGTTCGGCCGGCGGTGCACTATACGATGGGGGGCATCCTGGTTGATGGCGCGTGTGCGGCGCCGTTGCGGGGCTTGTTCGCTGCGGGTGAGTGCTCCAGCGTCGGCATCCACGGGGCGAACCGCCTCGGTTCGAATTCCCTGGCCGAGCTATGCGTGTTCGGCAAGGTCGCCGGCGAATCCGCAGCGCGCTTCGCGCAGGATTCGGCACCCTTGCGGCGCAATCACCTTGCCGAGCAGGCATCGGATGTCGAAGGCCGAGTACGGGCCGTCGTCGGCAACGAAGGCAATGAACGGATCGCCACCCTGCGAACCGAAATGGCGCAGACGATGGAGCAGGGCTGCGGCATTTACCGACTCGGTAACGAGATGCAAGCCACCTGCGACAAACTTGCCGAGCTGCGTGAGCGCTTCCGTCGCGTGAAGCTCGATGACAGATCCCGGGTCTGGAATTCCGAATGGTTGCTCGCAATCGAGTTGGGCTACCAGCTCGAAGTGGCGCAGGCGATGGCGCATTCGGCACTGGAGCGGCGCGAGTCGCGCGGGGCCCACCAACGCCTCGACGGCTACGAGACGCGCGACGACGTCAATTTCCTTGCGCATTCGCTCGCGATCTACAACGGGCGCGAGGCGCCGCGAATCGAGTATGGGCCGGTGAAGATCACACACCTGCCGCCGGGCGTACGCGCGTACGGGGCCGAAGGAGAGCGCGTCGAGCAGGAAAGGAGTGCTGCCGGTGTCTGAACAGCAAAAGATCATCGAGATCGAGGTGCTGCGTTATCGCCCGGAGCAGGACGAGAAACCGGTGCCGCAAGTCTTCAAGGTGCCATTCACCGATGACATGTCCGTACTGCAGGGCATTCAGTACATCAAGGACTGGCTGGACGGCACGCTCAGCTATCGCTGGTCCTGCCGCATGGCGATCTGCGGCAGCTGCGGAATGATGGTGGACGGCGTGCCGAAGCTCGCCTGCAAGACCTTCCTGCGCGACTACTACCCAAACCGGGTGCGAATCGAGGCGCTGGCTCACTTCCCGATCGAGCGGGATCTGGTGATCGTTGCTGACGACTTCATCGAAAAGCTCCAACGCATCAAACCCTGGATCATCCCCAAGGAAGCACGCACGCTGGAGCAGGGCGAATACATCCAGACTCCTGCTGAGCTGGATGTGTATGAACAGTTTTCGTCGTGTATCAACTGCATGCTGTGTTACGCGGCCTGTCCGCAATATGGGCTTAACGACAAGTTTCTCGGGCCCGGCATCATCGCCTTGCTCCACCGCTACAACACCGATTCGCGCGACGGTGCGGAAGCCGAGCGGATGCAGGAGATCCACGGCCACGAGGGGGTGTTCAACTGCACGGCCGTGGGCTACTGCTCCGAGGTCTGCCCGAAGGGCGTGGATCCGGCCAACGCGGTCAATGTGAACAAGACCAAAGTGGCGCAGGACTACTTCCTGCGTTTCGTGCGACCCAAGGCAAAGGGAGACTGCGAATGACGGCCCGACGCCCATACAAGCGCCCGATGCAGGGGTGGTGGCGCAAGAATCCGTACTTCGTTGAATACGTCATCCATGAGGCGACGGCCTGCTTTGTGGCGGCGTATGCGTTGGTGTTGCTGAGCGGGTTGTTGTGTCTTGCGCAAGGCGAAGCGGCATGGAACCTGTGGCTCGCTGTGTTGCGTAGCCCGTGGTCGATCGTCGCGCATGGCGTGATGCTGCTGGCGATGTGTTACCACAGCTACACCTGGTTCAAGATCATGCCCAAGACCTTGCCGCCGGTTGTGGTGGGGGGCAAACGCCTGTCCGCAGGCGCGATTACCGGTGGCGGTTTGCTGGCCGCGATGATCGCGAGTGCATTGGTAATCGGGCTTGCCTGGGGAGTCCTGCAATGACCAAGCGCAGCAATGAACCCATCTTCTGGCTGCTGTTCGGGGCCGGGGGCATGTTCTCGGCCTTGGTTGGCCCGGCGTTGGTCATCATTACTGGGCTGGCAGTGCCGCTTGGGCTGATGATCGCGCCGGATGCGCTGCGTTACGAGCGGGCGCATGCGCTGGCACAGCACTGGTTCGGAAAGGGGCTCCTGTTCCTTGTGGTGTCGTTGTTCCTGTGGCACGCCGGACATCGCATCTTCCACAGCCTGCACGACTTCGGCATTCATGCGGGCGGTGTCGCGCGCGCGATCTGCTACGGCGTGCCTGCCGCCGCGACGGTGTTGGCCGCTGCGGCTTTGTTAGCGATTGGCTTCTAACGAGGGGCCTCGGCCGGTACGGTGATACCGCCGGCTTGCAGCGCTTCGGCCGTGGGGGCGGGCAGTGCCTCACGCGTGAGCCCCTGCGCATTGATCTGCGTCTGCAGCGCCTGCTGTCCGCCAAACGCGCGGATATAGCGGGCAACGGCATCGCTGAGCAAGGCCTTGCGGACGCGTTCCGACACGATCGGTTTTGCGTCGAACATGCGATCGGGCGTGCCGAGCACTTGTTGCATGGTCCCGCGGCGATAGACGACGGCGCCGAAGTCAGGCTCGCTCACCGCTTCACCACCGCCATCGCTTTTGATTGTGCGCATGCCCGCAATCACGCAGGTGCTGGCATCGCCAGATTGCGCGCAGCCAAACACCCATTTTCGACCGCTGCCCAGATCCCGGCGGGTCGCATGGCTGTCCTGCCAGGTTGGGAAGCGAACGGTGTCCGGACTGAAAGACAGGCCCAGCAGGGGGTCGGTCATCGTCGCCGTGCCGCCGTCGGCGACCGCGACCGTGCCGCTCAGCGAGAGCGCCAGCGCGGCACACCGCAGGGCGTTACGGACGATAGATTTCATACGCAACCTTCTCTTTGCGATAAGCGGGGCCGGGATAGATCCCGGTTCCCTGCACGAAATCCGATACCCAGGTCGTACCGTTGTAGATCTGGATATGGCCGGCGGTCTGCCCTGCGGGCGGCTGAATCACGACCACGTCACCCTTCTTTGGGGTATAGCCCTCGGCTTCAACCTTGGTAAATCCCAGCGACGCCAGTTTCGCACCGTAGTCCTTCGCATAGACCGGGCGTGGCGGATCGATCGTGATACCGCCGGCCTCAATCGCCAGCCGTACGTACTTTGCGCATTGCCCCTGGCTGGTCGCGTGCGCGTGCGCGTCCAGATGCTTGATCATGTCATCGATGTTGACGCGGCTGGTCGCCATGGTGGCGGGGGTGATGGCAGCCGGCGCGGTGACAGGGGCCTCAGGTGCTGTGGTGGGCCCCGGCTGGGGCGTTTCCATCAAAGCAAGCGTGCCGTCGTCGGCGAGCGGGGTGTTGCTGCCGATGCCTGCGGGGCCCGGGGTGCGTGCGCCAGCCATGTGCTCCTCCTGATTCGCTCGGTGCGCCGATCTTATGCGCGCGGTATCGCGACTGCGAGTGGCGACGATGCTAGCGCGCGCCACGCTGCGTGGCTATCGCGAACCGCCTCAGAGCGTCCGCGCGCGGTGAACCGCTTCAGTGCGCGTACGGATGCCCAGCTTGGAGTAGACGTGATTGATATGCGTCTTCACCGTTGCAAGGGAGACGTGCAGCCGGGTGGCAATCTGCTCGTTGGTGAGCTGCTCGCCGATCAACTGAAGAATCTGCCACTCCTTGGCGGTAAGCCCAGCGGGCGGTGGGGCGTCCGTGCTGGCCTCGGCGTCTTCTTGCGGCCGGGCGTCGCGCCGCCGCTCCAGCAGCCGTTGAACCAGCTCGCGCAGAAAGTTGCGCGTCAGCGTGTCAGCGGCGAGCGAGGTATCGCCCAAGAGCGCTTCAAGCGGGCCGAGCGCGCGCGGTGCGAGCCAAAGCCAATCGAGGCGGTCATTATGTGCAGCGGCCTGGCGGACGGCGCGCAGCAAGGCGGCGCTGTCGCCAGATTGCAGCGCCATCAGGCGATGGCCCAAGGTCGCCAGGTCTGCTGCGCCGCCTTGTTCGAGTCGATTGACGCGCTCAGCCAGTGCGCCGGTATCCAGTGCTTCGCCCGCCAGGAGGCGTGCAGCCGCGCAGAGCAGGTCGCGCCGGTCGCGGTAGAGGCACTCGGGCCAGGGTTCGGCTTCGGCGCGGGCGGCGATCTCAAGCAGACGTTCCCGGTCCGCCTCACGCGCGCGTAGCCAGATGCGCGGCAACATCGCCTCGGCACGCCATTTCAGGCACAGGAAGCGCTCCGCGAGCTGCCCTTCAAGCCAGGTGACGCCTTCAGCCGCTTCGTCGCTGCGCCCCTCGATCAAGGAGCTGATCGTCTGCAACGTGCCGTAGGTGAAGCTCCAGTATTCACCGTATGTGCACGCGGCGTCGGTGCCCGCTTGCAGCAGGCGCCGTGCGGACGACGTGTCGAGGCGACGCAGGTGGATTGTGGCTTCGAGGCGTACGCTCGGGTCCAGCGCGGCAGCGGCTTCGAGTCCCGCAATCCGCACCCGTTTGCGGCGCTCGATCGACCAGCGCATCGCCGTGTCGAGGTCGCCGCGCTCAAGCATCAAGGCTGCGCGGCGGTGCAGTGCTTCGAATTGCAGCCAGTCGAGTCGATCGCGATCAGCACATGCCTGCATGTGGGTGAGTGCGTGTTGCGCATGCTCAAGATCGCCCAGCGCCAACGCGCAGCCAGCCGCGACGTATTCGGCCAGGGCGAAGCTGGGGTGGAGATCCTCATGCAAAGCCTTCAACGCCGCATCGGCATGGCCGGCCGCACAGGCGAAGCCGTCGTACTGGAACGAGATCGACGCTGCGAGTGCGCGTGCTGGTGCGGCAATCGCAGCGTCCGGGTGTTCGCACAGTCGGCTGACTTGTGCGTCGGCCTCGTGCGGCAACTTGCTGACTTCTACCTTCCACGCTGCGTCCAGCAACGCGCGAGGCGCGTGCTCGGTCTCGGTGGCGGTCGCGTCGAGCAGGGTTCGCAGCAGGTCGCGGTTGCGATCGAACAGCATGCGCC
>APMI01007810.1_pt1 | contig 12773 bp, 15 predicted proteins | sample 667938 | NCBI WGS metagenome assembly APMI01 (sample SAMN01084076, study PRJNA167559) | wastewater metagenome | biome: Wastewater | place: Denmark: Ejby Moelle, Odense | collected 2011-11-28 | reverse complement strand
TACATGTAAAAAATATATTTATATTTTTTAAGTTACAAGGCAATAAGATATATATATTTTCCAAATCAATTTTAGTTTAATCATTTTAAGAAAACCTTATTTTTAGGTCTGATTTCAAATTTAGCCTTTAAATTGACCTCTTTCCCAAATCCCGTTTTGAATTTCACCATTTTTCAGGAACATTCTACCTCGTCCCCAAGGACAGTCATTTCTAAAATCTCCTTTATACTTATTGCCATCTTTGAAAAACATTTATCCAAATCCTTCCATTTTACCGGCTTTAAAATCTCCTACGTATTTGATCCAGTCGACATCATTAAGTCCATATAAAGTGCCTTTGCCGTTATAATGATCGCTTTTCCATTATCCTTAGTATTATAGATTGCCATCAGCGTCGTATAATTTGCCTTGACCCTCCATTTTCCCCTTGAACCAGTCGCCGTAGTAGTAGCTGCCATCGCCGTATAGATATTTGCCTTTACCATGGCGCAGGTCATCCTTCTTCTGACCAGTGTACATGTTGCCATTTGTGTACAACTCACTTGAATTCACCTGAGGTCGGTACTCAGATGCAAGCGAAGTCTGGTGCATATTTCTCATTGACTGCTCCACCGGTACTGGAACTATGCTCTTAGAGTAGCCCAACGGAGGCAAAACTTTAGTCTTAAACCTGTTCTACTTAGTCAAATGCTCAGTTGTTCGACCCACTACTGATAAATTAATGGTGTTAGGCAAATTTTTAATATTTGTGGGCAGATTATCAGCTAATTTTGTAAATGAGGGTCGAGAATCGTCATTTCTTTACAACATTTATCTGATAAGATAGTAGACACTCAGTGGATACTTATTTTTAATGATGTTTAATCGTGTTTCTATTTATTTGTAATTTAGTGCTCCAGTTTGATAGTTATATAGAACTCTACATGGTTCCAGTAGACATAGCTGCATCATACAAATTCCCAATGAAAACACTCCAGCTTTATCGCATTTTGTAGCACCTTTGAGTTATTCAGGAGACAAAAATACATCTTCAAGCTAGTCTCGCTTATTTTTTACAGCTGTCACATTATTATCATTTGGGAAAAGTTTAGAGTCGATAACTTTGATATTCGTTGATTTGTCTTTGATGCCAAAGTAAATATTCTTTATTCTTACTTTATCATTAGGAATATTATTGGATTACAAAGATGAATACCCTCTTATTGCTCCGGCGATAATTATATTGATTTCCTCAGCCGAAAATGGATTATTCTTTTGAACTCTATTGGCATACTATGTTAAAGCATTGGTCAGGATATAATCAAAAAAGAGTAAAATTTTAAACTGTTCGCTGAACATTCCATCAGTTTTCTTCTTAATAACATCTAAATTAACAAAAATTTACATCTGAGCCGTACTAGATTTTAGCTGGTGAGCATATCACGCCTTCTCTAAAACTACGCAAACATTTTATTCATTTAGTTTTAGTTTGAGCAACTGATTTATTTTGCGACAATGAGCTCAGCACTTTATTTATGTTCGATGACACTACAACGCTCAAACAGTTAGTCTTGATATGTTGAGACCAATTTGAATTACTTCAGTACCTGACCTGCTTATGAGTTGTCGCTTTTGTCAGTTGCATAAAAAGGATTACCTAGTTTTTATTCGATATAGCTCATGCCAGTGTTGCCCATCGCTTCTGATTTCCGATTATTAATATAACTTTATACACATATACTGTAAATAATGTCTGTGATGTTAATCTGATATCGGAGCATTTAATTATAATAACCGTTCAACATTGGCATATCCGCAGATGAAAGTGAAGCCATACATGGAGGAAGTAGTCGAACTGGTCCTGCAGTTCCTAGAGAAGCAGCTCGGTTAAGCTTAAATTGCTCAGCTGCTTAGAGAGAAGCATGTCAAACATGTGCCTGACTAAGTCCTCAAGAACAATTTGCTCATTAAGAAGGGATTGGCCAAGAGTATAAAGTCTTACGTACAAATGGATAAACAAATTAAACAATATTATATGGATAGGCGTATTACACCTGAAGAAGAAGGTGAGCCCATGGAAGATGAGAAGAAAACTAAAAATCCAAGAAAAGACTCCACAAATTCAGTTCAGCAAAGCAAAAGTAAAGACAAAAAATCAAAATAACTGGTCAAACCAAAGTAAGAACAATAAAAGGGACATCATGTGTCCACAAGCACTTGGGTTAAAAATAAATTCGAACCTCCAAAAAGACTATAAGATATTAAAATGGATGATGCTAAACCAACAAAATCTACAAAGAAACCATCAATGGTTGCTAAAGAAGCATCATCTGAAGAATCATCCCAAAGACCACTTCATTCATAACATAGTGAAAGCCCTTAACCAGTAAAAAAATCTAAAAAGGCAGTTATTCCTAAAAAGAAGAAAGAGTAGAGTTCAGAATAATAATAATCATAACCGCAACCTCGTAAAACAAAGCCAAAATAGAAAAAGGTAGAGAAAGAGCAGAAGAAGCAGCAGAAATAGAAATAATAGAGTGTTTAAAAAAACCCAGAACCAAAATAATAAAGAATGCACACTCGGCAATACGATGAAAATCATCAAAAATAGTCAGAGCATCAAAATGGATGGCCAAACAAGAAGCATGCCAGTTTCGTGAGCACATTCTCTCGAATAAAACCAGATCAAATCGGACCTATAAAAACTGAGTTGCAAGACAATTCTTTTGAATCAAAATTCAAATATGGAAACGGAGGTGATGCTTGGGGCAAACATGGTCATTAAATTCTAAAAGATACGAAGGGGTAATCATTCAAAAAGAATAAAGATAAGCTAAAGAATAAACCCTACCAAGGAGGTACTATTGACATCAATATTATCAACTCAATACCTCTTGATTGATTAAGTTGATTGATAACAGTGTTTATTTGTCATTCCTCATCTTCATCGTTTCTATAAATATTGGTGTCATTTTTGAACATCTCCTTAATTTTATTATTCTTCTACCCCCATGATTTGAATCTTTTAAAAAATGATTACATTTGGTCTTGAATCATATAAAGATCTCCCCATAAATATTTGCTGCTCAACTCTTGGCTAAATTATCTATCTGTTATCCAGTCGTTAGTTTGATGAACTTACTTTTCCATTTCAGTGAGTTCAGACTATAATTGACCTAATTCTTATCGCCTATCTATTCTTAATATACTATTTTTGATTTAGTTAATGTTGTAATAGCAGTGTAAGTTTATTATGTTGCAGATTACAAGAGCTAATCCATACATTATCAACAGTAGTCTTTTATTGTTTCCATTCTTCTTTTTATCATCTCCGACTTTTGCCATAATAATTATTTATCACGTGTAAAGGATATAAAATACTAGGAGATTTAAATCAAGAAAATTGATATAATGATGTTTGAATTATTAAAATCAGGTAGTCATAGCTCTAATGTTGAACTATTTTTAGCTCCACTTCTAGACAATGCCGAATTTGATCTTTACTTTGACAGCTTAGGAAGTGCCATTAGCTTTTACTTCGGAATAACTATCATGCGACTGTCAGCCTTGCTTTTGTCTAGATCTTGTCTCTCTTCTATTAATGTTTTATAAGAATCTGGAATAAATTGCTGAGCCGAAATCAACAATGAAGCTTTTGATTTTTGATCATCATTATAGCGACTCATATTCTTTCGGTGAGTAATTTTATCCCGATACTAATTGAGCCACTCGGTATTTGACCCCACAAGAGGCTTAACGCTACTAAGGCGATTAACTATTTCTTAATTTTACAGATCGATCTTCCTGAGCACTTAATTATGATATGGATTTTTGCTTCTAAACTCCCTACGCACATTGTGATATCTTGAGTAGTCGCCTTGAACATTAACTTCTTTTCGTTTTGAGTTTACGATGCTAATTAGTCTGTTGATCATCTTTTAATTATCGAAATCAAGCTGGTGTCTCTTCAAGTGTGGCTCCATGTGAGACCTGTCTCTGCTGTGATCGATTGTCGAACGTAATGACTTAGATAGTTTATCATCAACAGTGGGTCTAGCTCTACGAATGTTTTAGTAATGCTTGGTTTTGTTCTGAAAGTATAAGAACTACTCAGACCTGTTGACTGCGCTCATTAATTTTATATTGCTAGTTTGATATTGTTACCCAGATTTATTATAGTAACCCCTTAACTCAACATTATTATAAATAAATGTGGGAACACAAATCAAATGTCCATTTAATCGTCCCCGCCGCTATTGTGCAGACTTTCAATAAATCCTTTTATTTTTTGGGCATCCTTGGATTCTAAATCTAAGGCCATATTAAAGTAGTAGTGGGCTCGATCGTTGATACCTTTTTTCTTGTAAATTTTGCCCAATAACATTGGAATAGGGGCTTATTTTGGCATTATGTTCTGTAGGTTCTCCAATTCCATGATAGCCTCATCATATCTGTCGAGTTTGACCAAAGTGTTGGCTTTTTGGAACCTGTTAAGTCCATTTTTGGGATCAAGCTTCTATGATTTCTTGAATTATTCTAAGGCTTCACCAAATTATCTTTTGGCAGCAAGAGTCATACCCATAAATGAGTAAAGGACAGGGTTCTTTGGATTTATTTATATCGCTTTTTTGAAGAAATCACAAGCTTTCTCATATTTTTATTGTTTATATGCGATATTACCTTGACCCCACCAAGCACTATAATGGCGAGGATCAAGATTAATAGCCTGTTCAAACATTTTCTTGGCTTTAGGAAAATCTTCGTTATAAACATGTTCATGGCCACATAGTGAGAATGCATAAGGGTTGTATGGGTTCAATTTAATTGCCCTGTTAAAGAAATTTATGGCTTGGTCATGCTATTTTTGTAAGGAGAAACAATTACCTACTGCAATCCAAGCTTCAGGAATGAACAACGATTTCTCAAGAGACTGATGAGCTAAGTAACATAGCTCAACTTGTTTCTTGAGATGCCATAGACAACTTGAATAATGCTCAATACCTTCAGTTCTGTGTGGTTATAATCTATAAGCTTGCTCATAAGCTGCAGCTGCCTCGTGATATCTAACTGTCTCCATATATGCTTTGCCAACGTTAGTCAGAACCCAACCAGTATTGTAATGCTGTTGAGGGAGCTTCTTGAACTCTTCGATAGCTTCGAGACAGTTGTAAGTATGCATATAATAGAATCCATCAGCTAGCTTTTTCAATAAGGTAATTACGTCTACATTAATAATAAAATACTTGGAATTTGGCTATTTGCACCAACGATACTCTTTCTACGCACTAGACCTCCAGTTGTTGTCATGCTACTAGGCTGAGCTCTACGAATCTTCTGACTATTCTCTGCTTATTATTATTTTTTGCGCCTTTGAGCTGTCGATGGCTTCTTCTGTGCTTCATAAGCTTTCATACGAGTTTAAGCGAATGCTTTGTTAGGCATGGCGTGTTCGCCGATTTTTAATAATTTCTCGTAAGCGCACCAAAGTGTAGGGTTCATTTAGAGAGCTTTCGAGAAATATTATTTCGCTTACACTGTTTTCTGACTTTTCTAGGCAATTACTCCTAATAAATACAGTCCGTAACTGCCATTAGGAACAGCATCTAAATTCTTAGTCTGTCTGCCAGGTTAACTCCCTAGAAGTGCTTTTTCGGCTTCTTTAAACTTCGATATTTTGACACAGCTGACAGCATATTTGTATCTATTGATTTAGGATGTGCAATCTTTGAGAATATACGCAACTTTATAGTGCTTGTTTTCTGCCATGTAACATTCAGCAAGTAAACTTCGATTGTCTTCAGTGTCTCTCTAGGCTAACAAGCGTTCAGCAAGAAATGTGGCATTTGAAGGAATGTGATTATGCAGAGATTAGAATATGGCATCGCTTAGTTGAGTTTACAGAAGCGATGTTTCGTCTTACATCATGGAGTTTAGTTTTTAAATTCAAATTATATCTTATAATCTTATAATAGTAATCAAAAGTAATTTTAATAAAAACCCTAGACATTATCACTGAAACTATAATTTTTTAGGCTCCTCATCTTCGAAAATGTCTTTAGTCATTATTTTGATGGATTTTGTGCTTAGACTGGCTTCCATTAAAATGCATCCTTCTTCTAGTGTTTGAATACAGCACACAGAACCCTTAACATTTATCTGATGCGGGTACATGATCAGACATTTTCCAATTATTTCAGCCAAGAATATTTATGTTGCTGCTTTCTATACATCAGTGGATATTTTGAGCTTATTTTGAACATTGACTCCATTGTAGACAAGAGTACTCGATAATTTCACTACTGATGTGAATATTTTGTTGCTGTGATTCAAGTTCAAGTATTTACCATTTGAATTTAGAATAAATGCTCCCTTATCAGTTGATGGTGCTCCAAAATAAAAGGGAAGTCCGAAAACAAAAGGGTATAGAAAAATTGGAGAAGTCTTGCCTGATATACTGTAAACAATTTTATTAGTTTTGCCCATTACTAGAGCCTTCAACTCTTTCGTATTGGGATTATCAGGATTTTTTATATAGCAGATGTTTTTGCTGATGCGCTCTTCATTGTAAGAATCTATGTAGCCTCCCATCATCAAGATAGCCTTATTATCGAAATCGAATATGCCATAGCCGTGCATCTTTTTCTAGAATGGTATTTTCCCTTCTTATTTTCCATCAGGTTTCATATTAATGCCTTGATCAGCAACAGTCTCCCATTATTTGCCTATCTCAGGATGTATTCTCAATCGATGAATTTTGTCATTGTACTACTGAGCATTATTACCTTTTATTTTTCCGAATGCCCGATACAAATAGTCGTTTGAACATGTGTAAGTAGCTGCTTAAATATGTGGACTTGCCACTACGATAATAGCTTATAACAACATGAATGCAGATTTTTACTTTGATTTTGATAAGAATGTATGTTCAACAAGACTTTATCCTTTTTAACCCACTATATTTTTTATGATAATCACCAAAGCTTTTGTTTCGTAGTACTTGATAATTAAATGATCTTCTTCAGTGTAAAAATAAGTCTGTCTATCATTTTCCATGCTATCCACAATCAAGTCCTGCAATTTACCTTAATGTATATTATAAAAGTTCTTGAACACAACCTCTCTATTAGCAAGACTGATAATTTTTGTTGACTTTTCTCCACTTTTGAACTTGAGTACTTCGAGCATAATTTTGATTCCCTCTTTATTCTTCTTTAAATAGTTTTTCAGTGAATCCTCTTTTTTACTCTCCTTATCCATAAGAATAGTCAGTTATTTTTATATGCCTTACAAAAAATTTCTTTTAAAAAAGTGTTTGTGTGATTATTAACTAATTGCTTCAAATGAAGTCTTTTGTATTAATGCTAGACTTGTATAGCATAATTAGTTAATAAATATCTTCTTAATTTTATCTAAACCTTACTTTTATTTTGGATTTTTATTAAATGGCAACACTTTTGTAATTATTTTCTTGCCTAATGCAGCTTCTTCATCATTAAATATTTTATCAATTCTGTCATCAAAGATCTCTCCTTGTTCACTAATCAATGTTTAATATGGTTTGAGACTGAGTTTATCGAGACCCATTTATTTGAATACATAAATTTTGTTGCAGGTAGTTTACTCAGCCATTAAGCAGAGCATAAGTGCTCTAACTTAATCATCCATGACAATTGTGTCATTTGGATATGATTCCATGTATACAATAAGATCAGGTTTGAAATCTTTCACTAATAGGAATACAATTTGTCTCATTATTTCCAAAATTTAAAATTTGAATGGTGACTGACATTTGCTCATTCCTTCAAGGTCAAGACTATAAAAGTAAGGGTAATCTGTTGTACGCTTGTATTCAGGCATTATTGGATCCCTTGAATATTCGTGTAATTATATGTATTGCAGATTTCGAACAGTTTGCTTAATTTACTTAGAAATAAATGTTTATTGACTCTTTTCAAGTAACATCAGATCAGTATTATTCTTATATTTGTTTAACTTAATGAAAGTAATTTTGGGCAGTTGCTTCATGAACATAATCTGTTGATTTTAATCTTAGATATTTTTGGATTTGAATAGTCTGTATTGCAAATTCTGCAGGAATATCACTGACAATGTGGGAATATTGAGGCATTAATAGTTGAGAAATTTTTGAATAGGAATCACACTGACCTTAGACATGTTAATACTTAGTTTGAGTAATAAATTAGAAATAGACAAAACTGCGAATTTTAAGATATCTTTTTTATGCCAGGGCATCCGATTAAATGCAGTTTTCACCATTTAAAATCCCTTCATTTCAATAAAATCATTCCAAGAGTCAGCCTTCTTCTGAGCAATGCCTCGACCGTTCTCTAAAATCGCATGAACAAGTTTGGCCTTAGAATAAATGAGTTTGTTCATAATGTACAGATCTTGAATACACTGCTGGATTATACGGTTATAGTACATGTATACAGGCTGTACTTTCTTTACCTATGCTTTTTACGGCTGCATTGTGCCCTCAACTTTAACTGGATCGGCCTATGGTATAGTGAATTAGAAATAGTCTTCCATTGTGTAGAAGCGAATGTACAAATTTTTTAGAATTTATGGACTCAAACCTGCGAACTGATCATCGTAGTCTTACAGAAATTCTTATTGTTTCATGGCAGCCTATTTATCTTTGTTTAATATCGTTTATTATAATTCAGAAATAGTCTATATTAGAATAGTGTACCTTGTAAATTCAATGAAATAAACCATTTCAATATATAATTTATTTTGCATTATATTTTTGTTAATATTTATTCAACAATCTTAATTTTTCAACTTGGAGATCTAACAAGGAATTGACAATAATTACATATTAATTTCACAAGTTATTGTTTAGATTTATAAATGATGGTTATGATATTTCTTTTAAATGCCAAAATATGTAATAATTTTATTCCCAATGCAAAAAGCAGGAGCCAATAATCGACGAAAACAATATGGAGGCTTATAACCAACACTTCCCCGTCGGACTGTGAGCCGACAGTAAGGCAAGCGAACAATATATTAATAACTGCCTGCATTAAGTTAATAGCTGAAACAGTATCGCAGAAGACTGCTTCTTAATAATATATCTGAATTGAATCCAGTTAAAGATAAATCAGCAAACCAAAATGTATACAAAATGAATACACGATATGATGAGCATCGCAAAGATAATCAAACTCTGATGAATATGGGGTCAGAGAATGATGCCAGGAAATAACAGTTGCTTTAAGTCAGTAAACTCATGGCACAAGCTGAATAAGAACAAGCACCATAAATTAAACTCAATATGGATGATCCTAATTAACTGAAGAATTAATAAGGAAACGAAATTGATGAACCTAATAATTAAAATAATTAGAATAATAATAATGAGGCTGAGATCGAGGGATATACAATGGGAGTACAAGTTTAAGTATAAGAAGAACAGTAAGATCCTAATAAATTTGTTCCTAAGCTAAAACCATACTCCCGTCACGAATTTGGATGGAAAATTACTGACAAGTAAGAGTTAACAGCAGAGAAAAGAATGGAATTAAAGTATTTACAAAAGAAATTTTAACTAGTTCGGGCGAGAAGATAAGACAATTAAGTTTTATAATTTATTGAGTCATATAAATTGAACAAACAGCGGGTATTAAAGGATAGTAACAAAAGAATGTAAGCAGCAAAATCTTTAGCAAGTATTAAAAAGTGTACATCATTACCCAAATTGTCGCATGCGAACTGTGACGATAAAATAATGCAGATTGTTGTGCCATCCTTCTAATAGTTGAACTCTGATGAAAATCCGTAATAGACGAAGCGTAAAATTTTAAAGAAAAGGTTGGAAGGATCGATCTCTTTTGGGAGACTGCAAATGGCAACTGAGAGAAAGAAGGACAGTTACCAGTAGCGGCTGGATAAATAGTTAGAATAACTTATTGATATTTAATAAAAGTTAAGGTAAAAAGGGGTAAAATTAAATTCAGCAGTCCTCAAAAATAGTCTGTTAAATGTACGATAATTGCCCCTCAACGAGTTCACTCGCTATAAATCCACGCCCTCAAGTAATTTGATATCAAATCCATATCATCCTAAATAAGCTCCAAAGAAAAAGAAAAAGAAGTGAGCTACTTTATTGATAGTTTGATAATAAATTATTTGTGCTGAAATTATAAATAGAGCCAATATAATACATAAACACACTACAGCAAAATGAGCGAAAACTTCAGCACTCGTTAGAACCAAATAAAGAAAAGACTACAACAGGCACCGTTCTATTCATAAATAATTGACCAATCGAAGAGCTTCATGTAGAGTCTGAGTCCAACGGAGATTAAGCTTATTGAAAAGGGAAGGAGCTCTCAAGATTTTAAAAGTTTACAAACTTGCCTAATTAATAGCTTCATTCCTGTCGATAAGTGCATTTCTGGTGTTCTTTAGAGTAAATGCGAGCATCAGATTAAAAGTATTACTCAATGCTTAATAGACTCGGCTGAGAAAGGGAAAGCAAATCAAAAATGCGCTGAAATGGCTGATCACTACATGGAGTGCATGAGGAATGTCACCAAGCGATTTTACTTATCAACTGTCATTAGCTTCTGAGAATGATAAAGCTACTAAATATTTGCATTTTTCTGTACACAATATTCAAAGACAATATACTTTTTATCAATCACAAATTACAATCATAAGTTCAATCGTTTTTTTTTTTGTTAATAAAGATAAAAGCCTTTTGTTGTTTAAGAATAATTAATATTTTATGCTTTCAAATTTACTAATATCATAAAAAGTATGATAATTTTAATTAATTTTATATTTTTTTGTTCAGATTTTCGCGAAAAAAATAGCATATTTTTAGTCTTCCATTTTCATATAAATGTTATGACATCAAAAAATGTTTCAAGTTTTTCAAGAAATAATCCTTAATTGTTTTTATTCAGTCAATAGCTCATTCTTTCATAATAAAATGTTTTATGAAAATAAGGTATGCTAATTTGGTGAAATTTGAAATTGTGGTACATATATAATACATTATGGTTGTGCATCTTTTGATAGACTTAAATTTTGATCTTGACTAGTTTATCTTATCTTTATGCCAGAGTAAATTTATAAATTTTATGTGAAATAGAATGAAAAATATCTTACTATTTTGTAGGCTAAGATAATAATAATAATCATTACTGCTTTGGTTATTAGACTTTCACAATAGAAGCTTAATTTTATTCCAGCTTGCACTCACTCTAATGATTACATGGAACTTAAGCTAATTTGGTTGTAAATCCATTTTCAAACAACCAAGTTGAAAAACGTAGTACCTAGAAAGCTTATAAATGTGCCTACGGACTTAGTGCGTACTATTTCATAAAGAAATCGTTTAAAATCGAAGGAATTATTTCGCATGTATTTGTTTAGCAAAAATTCCCCTTTCTTCGACCTGGTTTTTAGCTTAGATCTTCAAACAAATGGTTGATAAATTTAACGAGTCGAGCCATGATCCTTTATCTCAGTTATCTGATGGGCTTGCTTTATCCTATCCGCGTGTAAAGATCGGTAATACAGAGGATATTTTTGTCAGTATCGCCTGATTCTTGCTCTTCTTTAACTTGCTTTTGTTTAGATAACTGCCTGCCTTGAATTCCATTTTAATTTTCATCTGACTCGTCCTCTCTGTAGCAGCATTTCTTAGATCTCTTCCTCAGGTTAACTGCCATAGGGAACATATCTTTGTTGTTTTATAATGTTGTAGACTACTCAAACTAAAGGTAAATGTTCTTTATGCTGCCACTCCAGTGAGTTCTTCGTTTGCAGAAGGACCGGAACGATAAGCACTGGCCGTGGTGATTCTTCACGTGCAGGTACAACGCGCTGTAACTTTGATAGCTCTTGCCGCAGTAGCATTGGTAATAAGTCCGTTAAATAAGTCCATTATTTTTCTGTTCGCTTTCTATGGGCACTTTGCAATTTATTTTCATTGCTGCTAATAAAATAAAGTAAAATCCATAATGCAATTCATACCCAATACCATTATTCACATATATTGGCGCCTTAAGTAGTTCTGATTTTGAGACCATATTTTGGTCAAATTATAGCTGAGTGAGCAACATGTACTCTAAGTGTGTTTTATATCTTTAAAAGTCTGTTTTTGTACCCCTAAAACTGATATTTTTTTTCTTGAAATATTCAGTATTTAGCTTTAAAATATTGTACAATTTTTTCCTTTACTTATCAATTTATGAGAAAAATTATTTAAAGAGGCTTTAATTAAACATTCTTCACCATTTGATGCAATGCATTCAGCTTGTAAAGCACTGTTACTTCCTAATTTGCAGATTGATTCAAGTACCGACAACATATGGCCGATCACCATCAATGTAGTTCTAAATATTAACATAAGAGCGCAGCATACATATCATAAGTCTTACACATCTTGAAGTCTGTTGAGAAGAAAAGTTATACCTTTGGGGGTTGAGATCAATAAAATAATGCTGTATAATTTTAAAAAAAGAATAAAGTATATTTATGCAAATATATAAGTTAAAAGGTGACCTATTACTCCTCCACAAAATAAGAGTGTGAGAAAAGATGAAGCACAATGGGTCCTAGATGTCTGTGAAAAATCATTGAGATTCTGCTACTTTTATATAAACTTAATAATATGCTTTAATTTGCATATATTATGGGAGTTGATACTCGCGGCTTATTATTTTGAATTTAGTTTGATTATTAAATAAATAAATATTGATAAGTATATTAAGTAATCTATATTATCCTACATATTTAACAAGTATTATCAAACA
>APMI01086395.1_pt1 | contig 12778 bp, 4 predicted proteins | sample 667938 | NCBI WGS metagenome assembly APMI01 (sample SAMN01084076, study PRJNA167559) | wastewater metagenome | biome: Wastewater | place: Denmark: Ejby Moelle, Odense | collected 2011-11-28 | reverse complement strand
TAAAGATAATTATAGAAATTTGAAGATTTGGAGGAAACTAAGAAAAATTAAATATATAAAAGAATATTTTAATAATAAGTTAGAATAAGATGCGATGATGTCCACTAGCGCAAATTTATCCGATTTTACTATAAAACAGTAGCAAGTAATGACCTAGATTTCCCAGCGGTCAACAGAAAATTCTTTAATCATTTGGAAAATTTCAACGATCAAAAATTTTCATTCCAAGTATTCATGATGAATTTCAGTAACTCAAGAAACATGAAATAGCTTGATAGAGATGATTAAAGTCAATAAATTGGAGTATTAACTTGTTTCGATTCCAAATACAATAATGAAATATTCTCAGGATATGAATATAGATTTGAAGAAAATAGTGATTAAAAATTTACTCTAAAACTTGAACAAGATTGCGTTCAATTGGATCGAAAATAATATTAAAAACTTAAAAAAATTCACCAGTTTATTGTGGATGGAGTACTCGGTCGTGAAATTTCATATTACAGCAAGTTAACTGGTAAAGAACCTATGCCTTCAAAATGGAGTGGTTTGCTTTAGAAAGACAAAATTCTCGAAATAGATCCAAAAAGATAATTTTATCCTTTGTTAGTAATTCTTAAAAAGAAAAATGATCGATATTGCATCGATGAAAATTGTAACAAAAATATTTAAAACCATTAAAAAATATTCAAGGAAATTTATGAGCACCATAATTATGTTGGGAAACAAACAGTTCCAAAAAAATTCAAGCTAAATTTGAAAAATTAGATGGAGCAATTATCTTCTTAATTAAAAATGAAAAAATCTCAAGGATCTTTGTTGGTACAATTTTTATAAAAAGAACACTGCTTTTCAAAATGCGTGATTTCATCAAGATAGCCATTCAATTAAAAATTAGATAGTAAAGATCCAAAGAAAAGTTTTATGAATAGAAATAAAAAGCTTGTCTCTATTTTCTAACACGCTACGCCTGACATACAAGAAGTTGTAAAGATTGTATTCTGGGCAAAATACAAGAAGTAAAAGAAGAAATAAATATTTGAAAGAGATGGTAAATTGTCATTCAAAGACGTATAAAATTCGAGATACTACTTGTTACCATAATTCATTCTTTATCCGTTGCCTGCGGCATTATTTTTCAAAGCAAGTCTCGCTGTTCAATATTTATTTAAAGCTGTATTTGAGTATACAATAGCATTTGAGTTCAGAAATAATAAATTACCACAGATACTCAAGGATAAAATGGAAAAGTAAAAAGATAAATTTCAATAACCTTTAGATTATCGATGTTATCGTAATGTTATCCTATAGAACGGGTAACAAATATTCAAACATTTGAGTGATAAACCAAGCTCAATATATTTGAGAAATATAGGTAAATCTTATGCAAGTGGGTCAAAATTTTTGAAACCTAATTTCGAACTAAGCTTCAGTCGAGCTAATATGAGCATGGATGAGTCCACTATCATGCAAGATGGGCCCGTTGCCGCTAGCGAGTCGATGAACATGTCCGAACTTGGACTATCTAATATTTTAGACAACTCAATTGCCAATAAAAACAACGTGAGTATCAGCCAGATTCAATAAAAATCTTTCTTCGATTATTCTGAAGAAAAAAGTTATAAATTGGTAGCTGAAATAAAAATAACAGAGATGCTCAAAGTTCTCACTTCGAGAATGTACAAATTCAACAAAGATGACAACTACGAGTAATATGAGTTTATTGGTGACGTCGTTCTAAAACTTCTTGCCACATTGCAAGTTTTTCTTTAAAAACCATAAGCAGATGAAAGTTAGTTACACATCAGTCGCGCCAATCTTATCTGTAATGTAAATTTGCACAGGAAAGCAATATTGAAAAATATTTACAGGTATATACTCACAAAGAAACGAGATGAGCTTGCCCCTCCTTATAAATACAGTTTACTCTGTAATGTCGATTAAAAGTTTTATTAAAAAACCAGTTTTAAACTTCATAATGAAAATAGTGAAACCTAAGGGTTCAATTATATCCCTGGAAAAGTTCATGCCGATATTGTGGAAGCTTTGATCGGTGCTTTTTATTTACATTCTAAGTAACTGAACGCTTCACAACTTTTATTGTATTTTTTAGACATCTTGAAGAAACCCTAAATTAAAATAAACTACGACTACAGCCGTTTATCATCCAAAACAAGACAATTACCAAAATTATACTCAGATTTCTAAGCCCGCATAAACTACACATTCAAAAACAAAGGACTTCTCGTTCAAGCTCTAACTCACTCATCATTCAGATCAATATTACACAAAATAATAGATAACGAGACCAGTATTGATAGGATTATGCATGATGCTCAACTTAATTCTTTTTAGTTCCAGAAAAAAAGTACGAAATAATTCAATGAAAAGTCTACGACTAAAATTGTGCCTTGGGAGACTTTTTATTAACGGTTTTAGTTTTTGGGTGATTCTATACTTGATATGATTGTGGTTTAGTATCTTCATTAAAATTTCAGGACTAAGGATTAAGGTACATTGTCTTCTTTGAAACAAGCAGGAGTTAGTAATAAATCATTAGGAATGATTGCTATTAAATACGGAATGCATGAGCTTATTCTTATGGATTATCCATAAAACGATAAAGTAATGAAATAGTTCCAAAAGATTCTCGAAAATTTCAACTACTTCCTTAACAATCCCTAAGCGTTAATCTAAGCCAAGCTAAATTCCATAAAAATCCTCGGCGACGTATTCGAAGCCCTCGTCGGCGCAATATTCATCGATCTTTAGATGGACTACACAGCAACAAAGACAGTCGTGATGAACATAATCTCCGATCTCTTAATCCATTACACAAATATGGAAATGGTAAACAAAACAGGCACATTAAAATATCAGTAGTACTTAAAAGAAAACAATTATAGAGAGTGTCAGTTGAAAAAAGATCCTAATGCGTAAATTGTTAATGGAAATTTCAGGTTTATTCTTGTTGACCGATCTGGGTCACAGATTGATTAATGCTGGGAAAGTACTTAAAAGAGAGCTTGGGATGTTATTTTGGAGAAATTTTATCAAAATAGTAAGAAGGAGAATAAAGGAAATACTATGAAAATTTCACTTAAGTGATTATTATTGTATCTTTATTTAATTTTTAACTCAATTTTCATATCTTTATTATATAAATTATTTATCAAATTATATATAAAAATCCGCTAATATCTTTAATCAATATATGAACAACAAATCAAATATAAATTGAAATAACTCAAGATTTCCATTATTTCCTCATCGCTCTCAACAAATTGAAAGCTTTAGCTCGTTATGAATTCTTAACTCCTAACAATTTAGCATATTTCTAAGGGTAAAGGAAAGGGTTGATTAATTTTTACTAATAAACTGTGGTTGGAATTAAACAATCTGGCATATTTTTGTTATTTTCGAATATTTTTAGTTTCTAATTTAAGATCATTGTGGCTTTTGATGTTGGTTCACTATCAATCACAGCTTTTGCAAATAATAAGTCTATCTAACTGAGAGTCTGATTAGGAAATATAAAGGTTTAATTAGGAAAATATTTAACTTTCTCCAAAGATTTCAAATACCCATCAGCCGACACTTAAGGTCCCTATTAATCCCCATAATCAACACAACTACATTAATAAAATACAAAAATTACCAAACCCCCAGCAATTAATGCACGAACAGAACCGGCACTTTAGTAGAAGTAGGACTAATATGCGTAACTCCAACTAAATTATAATCTGGTGTATATCCGCTTGCCCCTATGAAACAGATGGATATTTAACCGATAACTTATGATTTTATAATATTGTTATTATTCTAATTGGGTGCCAATAATTTCACTCTATTACTATTTCCCTAATTTTCTACATATATTTACATGTAAACTACTGGGCAATTTTTCCATAAACCGGTTATACTGCTCAGCCATAACTCCATGATTACAGACAATATGACTTAATTTCGCTTCCGATATTTTCTATATATTTCTGATATGCTCAATCAACCAGCTGTGATATTTTGTCTATATTGCCAAATCGGATTTTAGTTTTATTAGAGGGTTGAATAAGAATAGTGATTTTGTTATCGGATCTTTTAAAAGATATGCTATAAATACGATAAGATATGGTGGTACTTATGTAGTTTGACGGGCAGAGTATGCGGTATATTAACGGGAGGATTGTGTGGTTTGCGATATTGTATTGGTTCTGCATGATATCTGTTATTAATGTTATAATAATCAAAAGTTGTGTTTAATCATTGTCACTTGTCCAGGAAGAAGAGCCCGTACCTGACGCCAGACTCTAGCTGAGTGACCCCGTGCACTATCGTGTTGTCGTGGATGGTGACCGTGCCCTTCGACCGGACCGGCACGTGCAGTTGTCCCTCTGTGGCGAAGACGAGCCGCCCTCCGACGTAATCCTTGTCGTCATTGAGCACCAACTGCAGTGTCCTTGTTGACGAGTCCAGGTGGAAGTCGATAAGCTTGCCGTGGGACTGGCACCTGCGGATTATGATGTCGCTGTAGTGCCCGAACATGCTCTCCAGTTTTGCGCAAAGATCCAAGCCAATCAGGTCGATCAGCATCTGCCGGTCGATCTTGATCTTGAGGTCGTCGGAGTCCTCGCGGTCTGCTGAGATGCTGACTGCGGTCTTGTACTTCTCGTCAGCGTAGTCGACAACTCTCGCCAGCTTGTCCTCAACTCCGTCCAAATTAGTCACGCAGAATTTGGCCTGGGGGTCGCCTTTGAGACTGTCAATGAGTTCGGTCACTTGCTTGAAGCCGTTGTTCTCCTTGTCTGTCAGCACATTCCTGTAAGGGCTTGCCAAATATTAGTCAAAAATACCAATAGATCCCCTCAATCGCTTAACCAAGTGAAGAGTACTTTCCCTTTGAATATTATAATCTGAAAGCGTTCTCCCATCTTCAAGCTGAAGCCCAGCAAATATAATTCTCTGTTGATCTACAGGTGTGTTATCAACTTCTTCTATTTTCTATTTTACCTGCTCAATTGTATCTGATGGGCTGACCTCTATTGTATGATTAACTCCTGTTAAGGTTTTTACGTAAATTATCATACTAACTTTTGGCTTTGGCTTTATTTTAGATTCAGCTTCTTGAACTCTTGATTTTAGTGTTTCGTTTTAGGCTTGGAGAGCTTTTATTTGTTGAATGTACTTTTCTTACATTTATTTCTTGATTATCTATTTTGTTAAGTCAAATTTTTATGCTTCATTGATGTTCTTTAATAACTTTAACTCCAAACATGAACTCATTAACCTTTATACAGTCTTGCCTCCTCTTTCTGAGCTGAGTTTATTGGTAACTGTTATTTTTCCATTGGCCTCTAATTTGAACTGATTACACTTAGCCTCTCCGATGACATCCCCGTACTTGTATTTCCCAAGGTTATCAGCCGAATTATCAAAGAAAGCATAATAAATATCTTCAAGTTCAGCCTTAGCATCGATATCCTTTCCGATGTCTTCTTTGGAAAACTTTCTTGCGAAGATCTTCCACTATGTGAAATCATTCAGGACCAAAGTCAGTACGCTGTTCTTGAGTTCAGCTTCTAATTTGAAACCTGAGGTGAAGATTGTGCATGAATTGTTTGGCTCGTTTGATTCTTTTGATTCCTTTGTGATGCTTTTTCTGCTTCTTGTTTCCTTCATAATATGTTTTAGTCTTTTACAATACAATAAGTAGAGTTAAAAAAGAATTATTTATACTATCCAAGATAATAAAATATTTTAAATGAATATCCTGAACAAAATCAACCCTCCCCCTCTATTTTATTCTTATCTTTAAAACCCTCCCTCTCTATCTCTTAATCAATCAATCAAAGATGACAAGTTTAGTTTTGCCAATAACCATACAATTCAAGCCCCTTAAACTACTATTAATCGCAATCTAACCCCCTTGATCACAATTGCTAACCGTCCTTCCCAGTTCAATTTCAGCACCATCATATTTTTAGTTTGAAATTTGTGCAATAATTTTCCTCTCTGTCATTTTCTATTCCAATAACGCTATTGTTTACTATGCGATTGTTATGGTTAAAATGTTGTGTTTTTCACTGTAGACGTAGGATTTGTGTTGGGTTGTACAGTTGAATTTTATTATACGTTAGTATTGCTATTATTAACGGTCGATATAGTATAGGTATAGGTGAGTGTTTTGGGTTAGGAATTTTGGTTAAAATGGGTATAATTATGTTAGTGTTATCTTACCTATCTAATATTTTGATTGGTAATTTGCTAGTTTTTGGCCCATGTACTCACAAGGGCGGCTTGATAATGCTTGCCATTGGGTCAGAAGATGTTTTATTTATGTTTTGAATGAATAAAATGAGTGTTCATTGTCGATCTGGGATTATTGATGGTATGGTGTGTCAAGTAAATCCAGCTATTTTTATAGACTGTGGAATAGGTCGATCTGTTGCTGGCTTGGGTGTTTCTTCGAGTTTTTGTTGACTGAGAACATAGTGAAATCTGGTTCAGGAACAACCATTATTTACTTGTCTTCAGTTTTTCTAAAGAATCTTAACAAATTCTAAAGTCTAAAAGAATCCTAATTTGATAAAAATTTATGCAACCGCGTATAGTCCACCGTATACTTATTAAGATATGATTTAGCATTCTAACTTTAAGTTTAATTTTCTTGAGCAGTTTTCAAACTGGCTAAAATATATAATAAATTATACCTTTATTGAGCCAAATAAGCAAATTTCTAATATTGAATTTTGTCTCCGTAGATTAGACAAGCAACATCTCGCCAATAGTATACAATCTGATAATTCTTTATTAAATTTATTTAAATTCTGAAGCTTTTACTCCCAGTTCATAATATTTTTACACCTTAAAATAAATATGATAAGTACTTCTGAGTATGAAAGTAATTTAAGTAACAGTAGTGTTGCTTTTTATAGTCCGTTTTGTACTGACTATATGATGATATCATGCAAGTTGGTGAACAGAGAAGTTAAGGTCTCATCCAATTTCTGTAGTACCTTCGTATCATATATTTCCTTGGTGAAGAAATTGGTCAAAGTGCCCGAAGTGAGTCCAATACTCAAATACTGCAGCAATTATTCTCTGGGCACAATATCAGGCATACTAGAATCATCAATAAGATTAATTTTCGCGTTGTATTGTCTCATAATATCACGGATACAGGTCTCCAAAGCTGCATAGGTAGTATCAACAAAAGTAATAATCTACGTGATGTTGGACATCAGACAGTTATATTTTACTATGTCTTATTTTATGTGTAAAAGGGAGTCGGCTTCGAATGTGACTAATTTTAGGAAGTAACTTGATTATATTTATTAAGCTATTATTGAGTAAAGTTTTGATTAATCTAGGTGGCTGTGTAATACGCGGAATTATTGGGCTTTTTAATCTAGTTTTAGCAGTTTTGAGTAATCTAAGCAAGCGATCGGGATGAAGCCGTTTAGAAGTAGCCAAGTTTTGTGTCTTTATGAAAGAAGTAAACATGTAAAATTGTCTTTTAATTCGTTGAAGTAGTTTATCTTAATAATTGCATTTCTTAAGATAAGAGAGATATTACTTGTTGCAATTTTTATGGGGAGAAATATTGAGAATTAATTTACTTTCCATTGAATTTTTAATGAATGGCATAAATTATTCAGGATTAACTTGTGCAAAAGGTACAAAATTAAGTCCTTCAACAGACTGGCATCCTAAATTGTCCACATTTATAACTCTTTATCCATTTTCAGTCCTAATAATTTTCACAGAGCCATCTAACAGACTATACGCTATGAATTGTGCTAAAAATATCACAAAGATACTTACAATCAGGTGAAAAACACAAAGTTTGAATATTCTGCGATTACTCAATTCTAAAAAATCTTTGCGCTTTAAAACTAATTCTGTATCCTTATAACAAATTATCGAAAGTAACAATAGCGAGTATGTCCATTGTTGGAGCCCAGAAAGTTGCTGCGATTTCAGAGCTCATTAATTTTTCGATTTAGAGTAAATATTCGTTGCCTTATTCGTCCATCTTCTTGTATGTTTTGTATTTTGAATTATTTCAATTTAATTTAAATTTTACTATTATATCAAATCCATATCATTCTTATTATAATCATAAATAATCCCATAATAATATGATATCCGCTTATACATCCATATATATATATCCCCTTATGCATTAATTAACACAAAGATCAAGTACACTTCTTCTCCAAAATCCCCACCCCCACACTCTAATATTCCTCCTTGCCGATCCAATAACTCTGGAATGCAGACAGACTAGTAACAATACTACCACCAATCCATGCCAATATTTCTCGTTATGAGTGCTGGCATACGCTTACTGGTTTAACTTTTGCATTGGGTGGTGCTAAATTACTTACTTTGTTTAATATGTTGTTTACCAGGCCTTGACCATTGAATAGAATGTTACCGCCTATGATAGAAATATGGGATACCTGTTAGTAATACACTGGAATATAGTTACTTTTTTATGTCTACATCGCAGGAATTTATGGTATCGACGATCATTGTTGGAATGCCACGGTATTCGTATTTGCGGTATTATTTTATCAATGATTAAGGCGGAGAGATAAAGATGTCCTGAAGTTCATACCTGTCGATTGTGATAGTTGATCTATCTGGAAGCTCGTATGTTATTTTTTATGATGATTCTGCGTTTTATTACATACTCCCAATTGAGAATGATTTTTTAATGTCTGTTAACAATTCTTTATTTTGGAAATTTAAGAAAGAGTTTGTGTAATTAGACCCATTTAAATGGAACCTAGATTGTAGATTTTTACCTGTTTTCTTCTGTACGAGTTTTTAAAATTCTTCGCTCAAAGTTCGACCTCCATGTGGCACTATTTTGGCAGTTTTATTTAACACAAATCCATCATGTACAGCAGTCACCCTGGTAAAAGCATCACCTGAATCAGCAACAAGTGCTGTAGATCTTCCTGTAGCAAAACACGAAAGAACTGGAGTTTTCAAAAAGAAAATATTTGACACACCAAGTTTTTCAAAAGCTATTTTTGCAATTGTTTATCTTTGAGCAAGAATTTCACCTTGACTAAAGTTCACATCTTCACTGAATAGAAGTGAATAATCTTTTAAATTCACTCTAAGCTATTCAGTCAAGATGAATTAAATAAACTTTGAATAATTTTCTTCATGAATTTGCGGTGAATCTCCTTAATTCCCAGTCCTAAAAATACTTTAAACCTAAAGATCAGTTTTATCAAGTAATAAATATTTTCTTCCCGCGAATATTTTCCTCTAAGATTAATCCATGACAGCAGGCGTGGCGACAAAAGATGGTGCTACAATTTTCGGTGCTTAATCCCCTCCATATCCAACTCTGCTCTGATATGTGCCAATGTCCAACACGAGTGAGGTTAGATCTTGAAACATGCAACAATTACAATATTTATACAAATAATCCACTCGATATATATAAAAATTCAAGACAATAAGCGCTAAATTATATATAGAGTTCGTAAATTAAATATCAGAGAATAATAAAAGCTTTATTTAATGACTCCTGTTTTTATATTTTTATAAATAGTTATAGTGAATGCCAACAAATTGCTTAATTTGCTGCCAAGAAGCATAGTACTTTCTATTGCCACCATGTAATCATAAGGAAATGTGTTGGAAGTGCTCACTTACATTAATTTAAGGAAGCACGTTCACATGTCCGTACTGCAATGTATGAATTATATTTTATCTAGGGTACTCCATAAGGCACATCTTCGATTCTGTTTGTCTCGTAGTCTGAAATGGTTTCATCGACTTTTCAATAAATATTCAAGCGTAATCCATTCAAGTCTTCTCGTAAATCTTACCAATTCTACTCAAATGAATAAGTCGCACAATTTATTTAATAATCAACTTCATATAATTGCCGACTCTGCTCAAAATCTTTTGATTCTATCAATTTTTTGAAGAAGCACTTGAATTAGACCCATCGTAAACAATTTTGGTATCATTTTTCACTTATTTTTAGTGATGTTTGCTTATAAAATCGACGATGTTTACTTTCTGAGCAATATTTGTACACCGATGGAGAACTGACCATGCATTTCAAAAAAGGCGAATACAGTCATGAAAATGAGCTAATTTTATATCACCCTTGGTGCTAATTCTGCAAAACAAGATTCTACGATATCGACGCCTTCCGAGCCCATCTTCGTATGTCATCCCACATGCAATGCACAATTTGTGAACAAAATTTCCCAAAATTCAAGTATATATATTACAAAGACTACACCTAAATATAACGACATTTCTATCAAAGCCATTTTGTATGTGATGTTGGCGCATGTGTTGGTAACAAATTGCAGAATGTTTTCGTATCGCAGCAAGTTTTAGATTAACATAAAAGTAAAGCCCATGGTAATAAGGGTGGCAATAAAAATAATAAGCAAGTGCATAATTTGTTGCTATTTGCGGAACCGGAAGATCAGAATTTGGATTGGGATAAGATTGGGAGGGATTTTTCGAAGGAATTTACCATTACAGAGAAATCGTATTAATTGAAGAATTAAGAGCATAAAGACAGTGTAATAGATATTAGGGAATTTTACCCTTAACTCACTAAACCTGCAGGAAAGCTAACACTTGAACAAATACGTTCAAAATTATAATAATATCTATTCAGAACAGATTACAAATCAGACGTAATTTCCTTCAACTCCGTATATCTATTTCGTCCTCTTGAAATGTCAAGTCTGACACGCCTCTAACTTGAACGTTATCTTCGTTAAATTTATGAACCCAAATACAGTGAACCAATAATCTAAATATTTTTCACTCGCAAATTCGAGTACCGATCATAAAACTAATACTTCCAAGATGTCCGTAGAAAAATGTTAAGTTTCAGTCCAATTTCTTACTACTACGTCTTCCCACAACTGGTCCGTTATTTCAAAGACACAAACAAAACAAAATAAAACATGGACACATTCTACGCGTAATCATTACGTTCCCTCACAATAAACAATATATTTATATTTCATAAAAAATAACGATATACCGACGTTCTCAACATAATGCAAGACAGAATATAATAATATTTGTACCAATTAATGATATAATAAAAAGTAGATCTAGCAGTTTATGAGAAATATTTGAAAGATCTCAACCCTTAATTTTATTTAAATTGTCATGATAGACTGTTTTATGTGCAGAAATAGAAAATTAAAAATATGTATCATATGGTGGAGAAAACTAAAACTAGTTAACTATTGAAATTGAACTGGCTGCTTAAATTAGGGTTATCCAGTGCATCTCATAGAGTTATTTTTGATAGATTTTTCTATAAGACTTTGTAAACTGGGCATTAATGGGTATATTATGTTAGTATTCAATAACTTGCACTTGTGTATGCATATATTGACATCTGTCTCCAAGCAATAATCGACAAGAAATTATTCCAAACCCATAAATCAAATCCTCAAGCTCTGTTCCTAGGCACAACGTTATCAAAAATAAAAACTTGCATTTCAAATAAATAGCTGACAGTTTTACGACAAATATAATTAAAATCAGTATAATTATCAGCAAAATTGAACACAATTTATGCAAATAGTACCAAAAGAGCATTAATTAATTAGTAAGATCATCCTTCATTGTTGACTTATGATGATAAAGATAAGAAGACTTAAGAGCAGATTACTATATTTGGGCAGAATATTAATATACCGGTCAACAGTCATGGTCGAGTTCATAAGAAAAATTATATTAATAAAGAGAAAATTTAAGAATAGAAAGATGATTTTCCTGAATTAATTGCGACTAAGAAAGTTAAATAATCAACGAAAGCATAAAATGATGATTAATAGTTTCCAGTTTATAATTATAAAGAAAAGAATAATCCAGAGCAAAAGAAGCCGAAGAAAAAGTTTGTTGATCAATAATAATAAAATTCAAATTTAATTAAGAAATTAGACTTATTTAACCCTAAGAGTGCATTTCCAAGCAAGAAATTTGCATAGCAATATTATGAAACTCCAACAAATAATAATAAAGAATCAGATCGCAGGTGGGATGAAGATTGGCCAACGCTGAGCTAAGAAAAAGTTGAAGTTGAGCCTAAAAGCACCAAGAAGAAAAAATAAAATAAGGAAGTCAAACAAGTCTCACTTGACGAGACTCAAGCCACACAACCTTAACAAATAGTTTAAGAGGTATGTGTGAAAAAGAAAACTAAGCAATAACTTAAAGCTGAGTAATAACAAATGAACAAAAAGAAAGGTAAGAAAAATAAGCAATCTGAGATAAAAGATGAGACTAATTAAGTTGAGACTGAAAAATCGAAGCAATAGCCGCCACCTTAAAATAAGCCTAAAACTAAAAAGAAGGTCAGACTCGATGCAACTGACAGTGAATAATAACAACGACAAATTAAATAACAAAAATAGAAATAGAGATAATAAAAATTCAAGAAATTTTCGTAGCAATAAAAAATAAAAACTGAAATAAAGTACAATTAAGGGTTCGATTCACTGCTATAAATAAATAATAACAAAAAACAATAAAATGGACATAAAAAAGAGTAAAAAGAATAAAAGAGTATTGTAAATAAACTTATTGAATAAAGTAAAGTGATATAACAAGAAGCATAAATTGTCATTAAGAAAGGAAAGAAGGGAAAAGCTGTTGTTATTGAGAAAGTTAATTTTTGGAATTTGAAATGATTTTCTAAATATTCATTAATATAAAAACATTTGTTTTAATTGTATAAAATGTATTGATTATTTTTACTTAA
>APMI01057210.1_pt1 | contig 12780 bp, 8 predicted proteins | sample 667938 | NCBI WGS metagenome assembly APMI01 (sample SAMN01084076, study PRJNA167559) | wastewater metagenome | biome: Wastewater | place: Denmark: Ejby Moelle, Odense | collected 2011-11-28 | reverse complement strand
AGAATTATTGCTCACATAGTATTTTAATAAATCGTAAACAACAATTAATAAATAAAAAAATGAAACGTTCACAAATTTTAGGTGCAGTACTTTTTGCAGCTTTTGCATTTACTGCATGTAACAATGTCGATTACAAATCCAGCCCCAATGGTTTGAAGTATAAAATTATTGAGGGAGGAAGTAAAGACAGCACCAAGGAAGGAAATGTTTTGAAAATGAACATGACCGTAAAGCTAAGTGGTTCCAAAGACACCCTTTTGGCAGATACTTATGGCAAAATGCCCTTCTTTGCTCCAGTGCAACCAATTCCAGCCGGACAACCATTTTACGATCCTTCAGAAGTATTTGGACATTTAAAGAAAGGCGATAGTATGGTAGCCGTTATCTATATCGATTCTGCTATAAAAAAGGGATTGGTACAGGAAGCTCAATTACCTCCATTTATGAAAAAAGGCGACAAACTGACTTATACTTACAAAGTGTTAGAAGTATTTAAAGCCGACAGCCTTGCCAGAGCCGACTACAATAAGGAAATGGAAAGAGATGCACCTCGTGCTAAAAAGGAACAAGCAGAAATGATGAAGAAAATGATAACAGAGCAAGAAGAAAAGCAAAAAGCTGAGGAAGCTCAGTTGGAAAAATCCGGCGAAAAAGCTAAACAAGTAAAAGCTGTTCAAGATTATTTAACTGCAAAAAAAATCACTGCTACACAAACTCCGGTAGGTACATTTGTACAAATCGAAAGTCCGGGTACTGGTGCACAAGTTGCCAATGGAAAATATGTAACAGTAAAATATGATGGTAAAAAAGTAGCAAATGATAGTACTTTTGACGCAAACCAATTTACTGTAAAATTGGGAGAGCAACCATTTATCCGCGGCTTTGAAGATGGATTAAGACAATTTAAAGAAGGTGGTAAAGGTGTGATCTTCATCCCTGGTTATTTAGCTTATGGCAAAGACGGTAACAATGGCGTTTTCAAACCTTACGAGCCTTTGTATTTCAAAGTTGAAATAGAGAAAGTGAGCGATACAGAACCAGCTCCTGCTGCTCCACAAATGCCACAAGGACACAGTGCCAATGATGGCCACGGTCATTAAATTGATTGATGAGGTATTATAAATATTTAAGCCACCGAGTAGTCGGTGGCTTTTTTGTTGCTTTCAGGACAGTGCATGATGGTTGTTGCAATGGAGACTTTTATTTTTATAATGTAAAAAGATGGTGAAGCCCATATTTGAAAATCTGCAAATATTTTAGCAATATTGACTCCTTAAAAAATCTATATATGAACCGCGTAGGATTATTAATGTTGTTGATATTAAGTTCGTATGTATGCCTTTCCCAGCGCATAATGGAGCGGTTGGATAGGGGTACAATTGCTGTTCCCGGAGTTGATGGAAAAGTTTTAGTAAGCTGGCGGTTACTGGCTTCTGACGACGATAATATTACGTTCAATGTCTATAGAACAGTACAAGGGAAGAAAGAAAAATTAAACAGAGAACCTATTAGCAACGTAACATCTTTTGTAGATAGTATAGAAGATAAAATAAGCGAAAGAGTTTATTCTGTACAACCAGTTGTTGACAAAAAGGAGCAAAGCGAAAGCAGTAGTTTTCTATTAAAAGATCCTTTGAAACCATATCTATCTATTCCATTGCAAATACCAGAAGGTTATGCAGCCAACGATGGATCGGTAGGAGATGTGGATGGAGATGGGGCATATGAACTAATCGTACATATTGCCGGAAAAGCACACGACAACAGTCATTCAGGATTTACCGACCCTCCGCTAATACAGGCATATAAACTGAACGGCACATTGTTATGGACTATTAATTTAGGAAAAAATATTCGGGAAGGAGCACATTATACACAATTTATGGTGTACGATCTGGATGGAGATGGCAAGGCCGAAGTCGCTATGAAAACCGCAGATGGTTCTATCGATGGAAGAGGAAATGTTATTGGAGATTCTACCAAAGACTGGCGTAATGATAAAGGCTATATCCTTTCCGGACCAGAGTATCTTACCGTCTTTAACGGGCTCACTGGCGAAGCATTATATACTACCTACTTTATTCCACCCCGTGCGTCTTCCATTGAATTTTTACCAAAAGAACTGAAGCAAATATGGGGAGATGCCTACGGTAATCGAATGGATCGCTTTCTGGCAGCAATTGCCTATTTGGATGGCAAACATCCCAGCCTAATTATGTCCCGAGGGTATTATACCCGAACCGTTATAACTGCCTGGGATTTCAAGAATGGTAAGTTAGTAAAACGTTGGATCTTTGATACAAACGACAAGGGAAACAAAGATTTTGCAGGACAAGGCAATCACAACCTTACGATAGCCGATGTAGATAATGACGGAAAAGATGAAATTGTATTTGGCGCCATGTGTGTAGATGATAACGGAAAAGGACTCTATTCTACAGGCCTTGGGCATGGAGATGCGCTGCATGTTTCAGATCTAGACCCCACCATTCCAGGTCTGGAAGTATTCGATATACAAGAGCGGTTTGACGATGCCGGATGCAGCTTTCGATCTGCAGCTACCGGAAAAGTTTATTGGAAGAAAGCATCCGTAACGCCCGGCGAGGATGGGGAAGGTCCCGGACGTGGGTTGGCTTTAGACATCGATCCCAGATACCCTGGATATGAATGTTGGGTTGCAGGCGCCGGCATTAAAGGATTGTTTGATTGTAAAGGCAACAAAATTGCCGATCAAACACCCGCTTGCAATATGGGAATCTACTGGGATGGAGATGTTTTAAGTGAAATACTTAACGGCACTTATATTGGCAAGTGGGACTATGAAAACAGTACCACCAACGAGTTACTAAATACATTTAGGTATCAATGCCGGAGCAACAATGGCACTAAACAAAATCCTGTTTTATCTGCCGATATTTTGGGCGACTGGCGTGAAGAAGTAATCTATCGAACTGCGGACAATAAGGAGTTGAGAATATTTTCAACCTCCATTCCTACCCAGCATAAGTTTTACACCTTAATGCACGATCCACAATATCGACTCAGTATTGCATGGCAAAATGTTGGCTACAACCAGCCGCCACATACCAGTTTCTATATGGGTGCAGGAATGAGCCAGCCCCCTAAGCCAAATATTGTGTTTCCTCAACGCCGGTAAGTAGTGAGTTGTAGGCAATTTTGACGAACCTCGTACCAACAGACAAACGAATGAAATTTGACAAATATTTCCCGACTGAAATACTAAAACCCTACATTAAATATCTTATTGTGTCTGAAAATGAACTGGAATGTGAATACAAAGTATTTCCATCCTTAGGTTTGGTTATTGGATTTCAGTACAAAGGACAACTTGCAACAATAAAAGAAAACATAGTAAGCAAACTGACTTCGACGGGAATAACGGGAATTACCGATAGCTACAAAATTTTCAAAAACTCAGCTGAAATTGGAACTATTCTAATTTACTTCACCGAAATTGGGTTTACACATTTTTCTTCACACCCAGCCAATGAACTTTTTAATCGAAGCCTCTCACTTGACGATTTTTTTTACAAAAATGATATAAGTGAAGTAGAAGAAAAATTGTTAATTGCAACTACAGATAAGCAACGAATAAAGGTCGTTGAACAGTTTTTAGTATCTCAACTCAAAGACATTCAAACAGACAAATTAATTATATAAGCAGTTAAACTCATTTACCAAAGCAATGGGACTGTCCGCATAAAAGAATTAAACGAAAGGCTTTTTATTAGCCAAAGTCCATTTGAAAAAAGGTTTAGAAAAGTGATCGGGACAACACCCAAAAAATTTGCTTCCATTGTTCGGTTTAACACCGTTCTTAACAATCTGAATAAAACAAAAACGTTCACAGAACTTTGTTACGAAAATAATTTCTTCGACCAAGCCCACTTCATTAAAGACTTTAAACAATTTACGGGCGACACTCCTGAACATTTTAAACGATACTTATAGAAAAACGATTTTTTACAATTTTAAGAACTTTTAATGTTGAACCTTTGTATTCTAATTCAACAAATTATTTAATCTTAAAAATCAAGAACATATGTTTACATTAATGCAAATTGAAGAAGCACATAGCAAAGTAAAATCAGGTGCAGACTTCCCTAAATATATTCAGGAAATAAAAACGCTTGGAGTAACTGAATTTGAAACTTGGGTAAAGGATAGTCATACAGAATATTATGGACAAAACGAATATAAAACATCTTCGGACTCAATGTATGAAAATCTGGAAATTGAGAATTCAAGTGCCCCATCAAAATTCAAACACTATCTTTCTATTCATCAAAAAGGGGAAACAGATTATTTTACTTTTTGCAAACATTGTGCGGAAACTGGAATTGAAAAGTGGATTGTTTCGCTAAACAAAATGACTTGTACTTACTATGATAAAAAAGAAAATGAAATTTTAGTTGAAACTATTCCACAAATATAAAAATTATGGAAATTGCTCTTCGTATATTATTAGGAATTGTCGCAGTAATCTGTTTTTTAGGCGGAATCAATTTGCTACTCAAAGGAGCAATGAAATTCTTACCAAAAGGCACACCACCTCAACTTGTGTTGGATAATTTAGTTCGCTTCTTAGCTGGAATATACTTTGCATCAGGGTTTTTGTTCACTTACGCCACCATAAATACTTCAGCTCTTGGAGCTATGATTTATATTTTTGGAATTACTGTCATATTTTCTGGATTAGGTCGTGCTTATTCGAGATTTAAACTAGGTTCTGCAGGAAAATATTTTGACTTTATTATGGCTCTTGAAATTATTTTAGGTCTATCAATTATTGCATTAAAGTACTTTGAATAATAAAAACGAAAAAAACAAAAACAGCCTGTCGGTTACTTAGCATTGCAACTTGAAGTTAGTTATGACCAATATCATCTGTTGTTTTTATTATTTTGATACATTTGGCAATGTACGTGCAAATGTACTTTACGATAAAAAACTACCAATATGAGATACTTCCTCTGCATAATGATACTAACTATGTTCGTGTACTGTGCCGTAGCACAACGCTACCCACTAAAGCACATAGGTGATTGGGATATCCATTTAGCTTACTCCACAGGCAAACCTACCAGCCGCTTAGATTCTGCCACCATTATGGTAGAAAGAACTGTCCTTCCTAATAATATTATGCGAGTAAAGCATTACTCCCTGACAGGGCCTATGATTCGGCTAATGGATCTACGATTTGATACTACAAAAAAAAATGGGTTTATAGATGGATTATATATAGCGTATAAGCCCAACGGCGTAATAGACACATTGGGGCAGTGTGAAAAAAATGTAAGAATAGGCAGTTGGTATGCCTATAACGATAGCGCAAAGGCAATTACCAAAATAGTTTATAAAAATGGTCGAAAACAATCTGTGGAAGCACTTGAAGTATTAACAAAAGAAGAAGAGGAAAAAAGAAAGAAGGCGTGTACTACTTGCAAGCCTGCCAGCTATAGCAACGGAGGAAACGAAGGGTGGAAAAAGCATATATCCATTGTTGCTGAACCTACCCAACGTTATGTTGGTCTAAAGGAAACTTTATCAAGGTTTAAAACAAAAATGCTGGTGAATTTTATTGTCGATTCATTAGGAAAAGTTACAGATGCTTATATGTTGAAATCGGTGGAGTGGTCTATGGATAAGAAAGTTACTGACGGAATTTTAAACGGGGGAAATTGGATTCCGGAAACAAAAGATGGAATTCCGGTGAAGGCCTATCATACCCAACCGGTTACCATTTTTATTCATACAGGAAAATGAAAAGTAAGAATAGATTTGGTTTCTAAAAAATGATACAAATACATTCAAATCACAAAACGTTAAATTCGTCAAGGCTAAAACTTGTATTTTTGCACACTATATGATACGATTAACCAAAGTTTTTCATTTTGAAACGGCTCATGCAATATATGGGTACGAAGGACAGTGTAAAAATATTCATGGACACTCTTATGAGTTACATGTTACAGTGAGCGGCGAAACACCCACTTCAGAGTTTTTGCCAGCCCCTGGTTTTTTATTGGATTTTAAGGATATTAAAAAAGCAGGAAAGGAAGTTGTAAAATTACTGGATCATAAGATTGTTCTGTCGCAAGATTTTGTAGCAGTACATCCCGAAATTAGCACACATGAAAATTTGGAAATATGGCCTTGTGAGCCAACTGCCGAAAATATTCTTTTATATGTGAAAAGAATTTTTGACAAAAACCTGCCTTCCACTGTAAAACCGGTACAACTAAAGCTATACGAAACCAAAGATTCCTACGCCGAATGGGTGGCAGAGTGAGGTAAATCATTTCACCTGCACTCTTATGCCTTCACTATGTGCACTAAACTCAGGTGCATACATACATTGAATACTGGTAATGCCATTACTAAAATTACCGGATAGCTGTGTAAATAGTGAGTATTCAAATACATATGTGCCTTTATTTAGATAGTTAAAAAAGAAATTTGTGCTGGCATCTTTGGTAGTTTCATAATAACCCAACCCACCTTGCCATTTGTAACTACTCAATACATTTGTTGGTTCAAATGTGGCAGCACGCATATCTTTCATATGCACATACTCCATGTCTCTATCCACTCTTAGTTCGATTCGCACTTTTATTTTGTCGCCTACTTTTATCTTATCATTTTCGTTGATTGGTCGTAGTACGGGACCATTATCAGTATTGGTTTCTATAAATATCCTTTTAGTAATTTGTAAAGGTGTGGTGGCTGTTGTTATCTTATCCAGATCCTCAAAATACTGCCAATACACTCCGCCCCAGATAGGTAATGTGGAGTTGGAAGGTTGCTGCACCTTAATTTCTATATTACCCATGGAAGGATGCACGTTGGGCCCTTCTATTATTTTTTTAAAATAGCCTGATCCAGCTTCTGCTTCATTGTTATTATTTTTAGAAATAAGATTTATATCTCCCAAATTAATATTTACTTCTGGAGAAACCGTCAGCCAGTCCGTGCCTCTTAGTAATAGTGCATAAACAGCTTCTGCTGTGGCCTTGGTACTTTCCCAGTTATTCGTTTGTTTGTTTTTGAGTAGCCAGGTTCTTAAGTCATCAGCAATTTTACTGTTTTTGTCCACTTCTTCAAATGCTTCAATAATCAATGCTTGTCTTTCTATTGGTGCATCATACCACCACCAGCTTCTTGAGGCATCTTTATAATACATGCCCATTTCTTCATTGGTAATGGAGGTTTCCTTTAATGATTTTAAAATGCTTGTAGCCGTGGATATATTGCCATTTCGATGGGTGGATAGTGCTACCATTGCCTGCATATACTTGTTCTGCTGTATCCATGTTTTGCTGCTTCTTTCCGTAAAAAAAGTAACTGCCTTTAACGCATCACTTGTGATTTTTATTTGAGGAAAAAAACTTCTCATATATAAATACTGAATTACATAATAAGACGGAGTGTATTCTTCTATCTTTACTTTGTTCTTTATCAGGTTATCATACTCCTCTTTTATTTTACCATCAAGATAGGGTAGTGCCTGTTGAACTATTCTATTTAGGTTTGCCTCTTGCAAACCTGTAATGGCTTTTAATTTCTTAAGATGTCCAATACCTGTTACGATATATTGCGTCATGTATCGATCGTCTGGGCCGCCTTTAAACCAAACAAATCCACCGTTCGAGCTTTGTAATTGCCTTAGTTTGTCGTAAGCTTTGCTAAGCTCTCCACTCATTCGAATCAGATCAAACAAAACGGTCAAATTTTTCTTTTGCTGCGCCTCTGTTTTGGCTGCTAATACCCAAGGTGTTTCTTCCAGCAGAACGGCTTTTAGCTCTTGGTTTTTTTGCAAATTACTTAAAAGTGCAGCAGTGTCCTTGGTTTCCCACTGTTCAAAAATTTGTTTTATTTTTGGAGAGCTATTGGCAATAAGTGTAGCCAGCGTATTGGCATAATACCTGTTCCAGGTTTGCTCAGCACATTCATACGGATACTCCATCATGTATGGTAAGGCCTGCACCGCATACCAAGCAGGATTTGAAGTGTACTCAACCGTAAGCGATTGGGTAGTTAGGGTTTTGCTGTTAGCACTGTTAATTAATTTATCTAACTTAAATTTTTTAGTGCCACTTCCGCGCATGCTCAGCGGTAAAGTTTCTGTAACTAACATGCGATTGGTAAGTACAGGTAATACGTTTTCTTCACCATCAGAGAGCGCTCCATCTTTAGTTTGAGCAACAATACGCCAAGTAAGTGCTTGGTTATAATTGTAGGGAATTGATATAGGAAATAGAACGGCCTTACTTTGTCCGGCTTTGATGTTGAAATGGATCTGCGATGCATCATTTTTAAACAAATGATTGATGGGTTCATTTGTTGTAGCATCCATTAAGAGTAAAGAGGCAGTTCCTGAAATTTCTTTTCCAGAAAGATTTACCAATTTGCTGCTGAAATCCATTTTATCTCCCTCACGTAAAAACCGTGGAGGGTTGGGTTGTACCATTAGATCCTTTTGTGTAATAACCTCTTTTTGATTATAGCCAAAAGCTACATCTTTAGTATGTGCAAGTGCTTGCAATTTCCATTGGGTCAATGCCTCTGGCATTGTAAAAGAAAAATTAATATTACCCTCTTTGTCTGTTTGGAGATCAGGAAAAAAGAAGGCTGTTTCGTTAAAGTTGCTGCGCACCTGCATTGCGGTTATGCCGGTTCCTTTTTTTTCTCCGGCATCCAACGAAGGTGCTATTTGCTCTACCGCATCTGCATTTACGGGTGCTGCCGCACCTATTTTTGTGCTATTTTTTGCTAATCCATAGCCTACAGAGGCTACTTCTTCTTTATCAAATTCTCGGCTTAAAGCTCCTCTTACCCTAATGCCCGGCATAGCACTTTCAAAAGCTATTGAATTGTCCCAGCCATAGTTGCCATAAATTAAATGGTCATAGCTTTTATTAAAACTTTTATAAGGAATATTTATATTAACATAAGGTGCTGCGGTAAATTTTATGAAATTCGTATTGTATCGCCATGATTGTCGGTTGTAAAAATTTTCCCATACATAAGGCACAGCCCATTGATGCGCATTGAACTGATCCAGCGAAGCATCATACATACTCACTAATGCTTCTGCTGCTATTTTTTCCTTATTATGTCCAGATATTTTTATTGTCCATTTTTCTTCTGCACCGGGCAATGTTTTATCCCGGAAGGTTGAAAAAGCTATATCCAGTTGTTTATTACTCCAGGGAACAACAATATTTTGACTTACCTGAAAAACACGATTGTTTTTAACAAAAAGATAGCTTGCTCCATAACCTCCTCTATCGGCTTCGGTAGCTGTAAAATCAAATGTTTTACTATTTTTTAATTTATGAAAAGAATAGCTGCTACTGTCTTTTTCAATTTGTTGAATAAGAAAAATATCCTTTGCTGATGTTCTAATCGCCGTTTTTGTTTTTTCACCAGGAGCGATGGGGTTGGGAGCGATAGTGGAGAGGTATTGCGGATAAAATAGTTCCGTGCTTTTTGAATCAAAAACTTCAGTGTACTGTATGTTTTTTATTTTATTATTGTCTTTATCGGTTGTCGTAGTTTCTATTGTATAATAACCGGGCTTAAAATCTGTTTTGTTTAAAATGAAAACTCCTGAAGAATCTGTAGTACCGGTTTGCTCTATAATAGTAGCTCCCCTTTCCCATGTGTTAGGATCGTTTTCATTGTTATAAATATCATTGGGAAACTGCTGTATATATTCTTCTTTTGAAAGAATAAATTGATCTGGCTGACCCCAATACCGAGGACGAAGCAGTCTTTGCTCTGCTTGTAGCTGAATGATTTTTACTGATATTGTTGCCTTTTCAAAAACACCAGCCATATTTGTTGTAGTAACTTGTATTTTGTGAAGGCTGTCTGTTGATAATCTGGTTGGCAGTTTTACACTTAACAATAATGATTTATATCCAGCTGACACTAACTGGCTACTGCTTCTGGTTTCGCCATTAATATCGCTAACGTCTGCATAAATTTTATAATCAAAAACAGGATCAAGTTTTGAGTCTAATTGTAAATCGGGGATAGCATTAAAACTAATATCAAATTTACCATCGGTATCTGTTTCAATTTCGCCATTTGTAATTTCCATAGCTTCGGTTTGAGGAAGGTATCCTCGCCAAAATAGCCAAGGGTAGGGGAAGCGAACTTCGCGCACTACCCTGAATTTTACTTTAGCACCATCAATATTATTGCCGGCGTAAGCTTTTGCAAAGCCGGTAACTTTTACTTTTTCGTTTAGCTTGTATGCTCCTTTTGGTTTTTCAAAATCTACATAAAATTTAGGACGTTTGTATTCTTCCATTCTGAGTGTGGCATTACCAGAATTATCCGATGTGCGAAGGGCATAAACGCCATTTAACCCTGACAGAGGTAATGTGAATTTTCCACTGAAGCTTCCATATTCGTTTACCTGCACTTGCATATCACTTACTTTTTGATAGTTAGCATCATATAATGTTAAGGTGGTTTTATAATCTTTATTGATGGAAGCTTTCCTGCCATCATTCCGTCTACTTATGGCGATGCCTTTGAAATAAATAGTTTGTCCGGGTCGGTATATGCTTCTGTCTGTAAACAGAAAACCAGAATTTTGCGTTTGTTTGTTGTAATTTTCGTTTTGATTATTAAAATAATAATAACCATCATTATAAATGAATAACTGATCCTTGTTACACTTAATATTAAAAAGGAGCGAGTTATTCCGATTCCCATTTTGCTTGTAGGCTGTTATTTTAGAACCTAATTTAAAGTATCCGTTTTTATCGCTTGTGTAAGTATCAACCAATTGTCTTTTTGTTTTGGATGTGCTATAATCGTAAACCTGATTAAATACTTCCACTGTTGCTCTTGCAATAGGCTGTCCGGTATTTCTATGTAATATAAAAAAATCTTCATTATTGCTTACGTAGCTAATATTGGATATGTACACTAACTGGGCAGCAAGAATGTTTTTTGCAGTCGAAAAATTTTCATCTAATGAAGCAAATACAAAAAATTCACCTAAGGGTAATCCGTCAATTTTTATTTCTGTGGAGTGGGTTTGCAGGTCATCATTCTTTGGTAATTCTTGTTGCCATTTTTTTAAAGGTTTAATGCCTGCCAGTTGATTCCATTTATGCTCTCTTTCGTTAAAGTTTTGCATTATATTTTTTATAGTTTCTGTTGCTGGTATAATGCGCAAATAAAGTTTACTAATGTTTTTAAATTGTACAAGCATTCTAAAAGGTATTTCAGGAAGGTTTACAGCTTCCACATCAAAAGAAAAGGAAGGAAGTGTTAGTTGTCTGTTTAGGTTGTAAGCATTTACCCATCCCTGACTTTCTTCTTTTTGTTCCAGTATTTTATCAGCAATCTTTTTTGCAGTTAATAGCTCATACCGATTGGTTGTATCTGAGTTGGCATTATACTTATTACCTTTTTGATGATGTATTTCTGCTATTAGATATTGAGCCTGTGTTGTGGCAGGTTCATTGACATATTTGGAAACGATATTTTGTAATGCTGTATAGTAAAGCAGGTCCTTGCCTTCAATCTTGCTTTTGGTTTTGGACATTACTGAAGCATTGTATTTTTGACTTTTAGTGGTTATTACCACAACACCATCTTCTGCTTCATTACCATAAGCCGCAACAGCCGCCGAACCCTTTAAAACAGTGATGGACTTAATATCATCGGGCTGTATGGATGATAAACCAGCACTTGCTTTTCCATCGATTATATAAAGAGGTAGAGCAGTAGATTGTGGAATTTGCATTTTAGAATATACATATTGTAACCGCTCTATATCCAGATCTATTAGTGCATCAGGTTTCACATCGTTCAAATGAAAACGTATTAGATCTTGATAAATTAAAAGTGCTTTATGTTGTAGCGAAAGAGAATCCTTTGTTTCAAAATTTGCGGTTACAAATTCTTCTGCAGATGATAGTGCATACGGCTGATTGATTTCAAAGCTATAAGTTGTTTTGGTAATATCTCGTTCATCACTTTTAAAGTAGTTTAGCGCATGGTGTGCCAATAGATCAAACAGGGTAGGTCGCAAATAGCGAACATTTCCCTTTTCTATTATTGCATCAAAAGTATTTAGTTTCACTTGCTGCAACATTTTTTCATCTTTGATGGATGTAAGGTACAGCGCACTTATTTTTCTATGAAAGTCTTCTATTGTCCATGTAGCAATATCATCCTTTTTGAAATCCACAGTATTCGTTCTGTTGTATAATTTATACCTATTATTGGCAAAGTATTGCTGGTACAAACCAGCAAGATAGTTCTTTAGCAAGGCAGATACAGGTTCTTTACTTGTTGTTATTTCTTTTTCTATTTCCAGAATACTTAGGTTAATATTATTGTCCCTGTTTTCCTGCTGCAATTGCACCAAATAGACAAGTGATTTTACAATCTGTGCATCTTGTTTGTCCTTTTTAGCCTTACTGTAAATTTTTTTCACATACTCAAGTGCAGAAGCCGGTAATCCTTTATTTATATTGTCATTCACTAATTTCCAGTCCGATTCATAATTATTAATAGGTTGGGCTGCTAATTGCATAAACGATACTAAAATGGTGAAAAATAAAAGGAAGTGTATTTTGAGAAATTTCATAACGGGTAAAATTAATTTATAGGTATAGACGCACTATCGTTAAAAATACATAAAAATTGGTTCGCATTTGGAATGCTCCTCTGTAGATGAAATGTTTTTTCAATTTGTATAAAAAATTAGTTTTAATAATCAATGAA
>APMI01006955.1_pt1 | contig 12782 bp, 11 predicted proteins | sample 667938 | NCBI WGS metagenome assembly APMI01 (sample SAMN01084076, study PRJNA167559) | wastewater metagenome | biome: Wastewater | place: Denmark: Ejby Moelle, Odense | collected 2011-11-28 | reverse complement strand
CTTTATGCTATATTTGTTACAATTAAAAAATTTATATGGAAAGACCACTTATTCTGGTTACGAATGACGACGGAATTACAGCACCGGGAATCAGAAATCTTATCAGTTTTATGAACGAAATCGGAGAAGTAGTTGTTGTAGCCCCCAATTCTCCGCAAAGCGGTAAAGGTCATGCGATTACCATAAATTCTACTTTAAGTTACGAAGAAGTACATCTCGAAGGTCCGCAAAAGGATTTTTCGTGCAGTGGAACTCCTGTTGACTGTGTAAAGATGGCTCTTGACAAAATTCTTCCGAGAAGACCGGATATTGTGGTTTCAGGAATCAACCACGGAGCAAATTCATCCATCAATGTTATTTATTCGGGAACGATGTCTGCTGCTGTTGAAGCGGGTGTAGAAAGTCTTCCTGCCATCGGATTTTCTTTGCTGGATTTCAGTTGGGAAGCAGATTTTACACAGGCGAAAGAATATATTCAGAATATTGTAAGAAAAACTCTGGAAAACCCAATGCCAAAAGGAATTGTATTAAATGTAAATATTCCGAAACTTCCGAAAGAGGAAATAAAAGGGGTGAAAGTATGCAAACAGGCAAATGCAAAATGGGAAGAAAGCTTTGATGAAAGGGTGAATCCTCACGGAAAAAAATATTACTGGCTTACAGGCTATTTCAACAATATGGACGAATCTGAAGATGCTGATGAAACCGCTTTGGCGAATGGCTATATCTCTATTGTTCCGGTGAAATTCGATCTTACCGCTTACGAGTATATGAATACGCTGAATGAGGTAATGAAGTTTGATTAAACATAAATATTGAGGCGTAAAAAAAATTTACGCCTTATTATTGTCCTTTTGTCTTGAAATCGAAGATTCGACGTCGTCAAACAAAAGAACGAAAAATTCAAGACTTGGGAACTTTCGCTAAAAATTAATTCTGTTCTCTAAAAATTCTAAAACTCGCGCGAATTCAAGATTTGTTCTTCGGTTCAAACAGTCCTCTCGCGCTCAAACAGTAGAATTTTTTTAACGTTCACAGAAGTAATTTTCTTAACGCTTCAGTTTCCTATGTCATTATTAAAAAACAAAATCATTAAAATAGCTGTGAAATTTGTCAAAAGAATTTAGAACAAAACTTTATCTTCCTTCCTTAATTCATCAAGATATTTGCTTTTATCATCACGGTAAAATAAATTCATGGTTTCGAAAGGAATCATTTTAAGGTCTTTATTCACGATATGAACACAGGATTTTTTCACAGCACGGACATCAAAATCATGCGCATCCATAAAGTTCATGATGATAATTCTGAACAGGTTATCATAATCCAGATTGGGTGCGGAAACGTCAGGAAGACAGCACAATAACTGATTAACTTTAGGTTTTACTTTATCTACAGAAATTCCGGTGCTGAAAATATCCAGAAGCTGCATCTGCAATCCGGTATCCTGTTCGTAAACAATGGTATTCCGGGTTTCATTGTTCAGTAAATCAGCAGGATTGATGTATCTTGTTAAAGGAATCGTTTCGCCTTCCAGTTTCAGAATATATCCCATCGCCAAAGCATCCGGATTACATGGAACCGGAATAATATCATCCGAATTCAGCAACGGAAACTGATTGAGAATTTCCTGTCTTACTTCGGTTAAAGTAATTTTTTCATGAGCAGAATCTTCGCGGTTTCTTCCTGCAATTTCTACAGGCTGAAAGGTAATTCCGCGGACACATTTCTGTTTCAGGGCAAAGTCAATGATTTTCCCGATCTCATCAATATTTTTATCTTTCTGCAGAACAATAACGAGTGTCGTCGAAAGATTTAAAGAATTCAATTTCTCTAAAGCTTTCATTCGTACGTCTGTTAAATCTTTTCCTCTGAAATCTTCCAGAACTTCCGGTTTAAAGGAATCAAACTGAAGATAAATTTCAAATTCAGGAGCATACGTTGCTAATTTTTCGGCAAAACCGGGATCATTGGCAATTCTTACCCCGTTAGTATTTAACATTAAGTGTTTGATGGGTTTCGACTTCGCAATATCCATAATTTTGAAAAATTCAGGATGGATTGTCGGTTCTCCTCCACTGATCTGAACAACATCCGGTTCGCCTTCATTTTTAACAATAATATCAAACATGGCTTCGATCTCTTCCAGACTTCTGTGGCTTCCGTAATGTGGCGAAGACATCGCATAACAGGTAGGACAGGTAAGATTACACCGATCCGTTACTTCCACAATGGAAAGACAGCTATGTTGCTCATGATCAACACATAAACCACAATCATAAGGACAGCCATATTCTACATCGGTTCCAAAATGCACCGGAATTTCTGATGCTTTATTGTAATTTCTGATGTTTTTATAATACTGAACATCAGAAGCAATTTTAGTTTTGAAAAATCCGTGATCCGGACATCTTTTCGTCATGAAAACCGCTTCATCTTCAATAATGATCTTTGCTCCCACTCTTTTCAGACATTCGGGACAAAGACTTATGGTATAATCGTAATAGGTATAATTTCTTACTGGCATAATAATTCTTAATTTATAAAGCTCCTCCGCAAATCATTCCGCTAATAATCAAACAAATAAGCATGGAAATCGTGACGGTTTGCCAAAATTGTTTCTTCGAAAATTCTTTATTCTTCCACTGAAAAATAGCTTCCGTAATTTTTCCAACTATAAATGAAATTCCAAAAATAGTTCCTCCAAATATCAAAAGTATTACTAATATGCTAATCAATAAATCCATCTTAATTTCTTTTACATTCCACCACAAACAACGCCGCTGATCAGTCCGCCAACAAGCATGGAAATCAGAACAGTCATCCAAAACTGACCCGTTGAAAATTTTCTTTCATTATTCCATTCGTAAATAACTTTTGTAATTACGGCAACAACAAGCGATATCATCAATAATACAAAGGCAATAATCCCAATGATCATTACAACAAGACCACCAAGATCTCCTACTTCAAGAAATATCAGTAATTTCATGGTTAAATATTTAAAGTGAAGTTACAAATTTTGTTTTTCTCAATTTTAAGAAATAATAAAAAATTACAGCTATACAAACAAGCTGTATGGTTCCTAAATTTCCTAAAATTTCTACTCTCGGCTTGATGAAGTCCAGCAACAGCCGGAAGCTAAAATAACTGACCATAAACAACTGAAAGACGAAACCTGAAGGATATTTTTTTGTATTCTGGATGATTTTTAAAACGATCCATAAAAGAATGAGAAACGCTATTTCATATAATGCCACAGGATGTCTGAGAAATTGGTCTCCCAGATGCATTCCGAAAATAAAATCAGTAGGAATTCCGTATGTTTCTTCATGAATTCCGGTAAGAAAGCAGCCGATTCTGCCAATAATCATTGCTAAGATCAGTGGATAGACGATCAAATCTCCGGTACTTTCTTTATGCCCGACAATTTTTTTTGCCCATTCAACACCAATTAAGCCAAAAGCCAATCCGCCAACAATTGTATTATTTGTCCAGATGGTTTTCAAATCAAAATGCTCTAAAAGTCTGATGGGGTTTTCGAGATTTCCAATTAATTTTGATCCGATTAATGCTCCCGCTGTTGCACCAATTAATACCGCAGCCGAAGTATTGAAAGACATTTTCTCTTTCGATTTTCGTTTTAGATAAAAATAAAACCGCATTCCGATAAAAATTCCTGCCGCTTCAAACAGCGGATGAGCGAGAATAGTTTTACCAAATAGGTGAAAGGTCACAGGAAATTCCATGGTTTCAAAAGTATTGTTTTTAATTAAAACTTGTTCAATTATTATCCTGATTTTAAAATTGATCTAAATATTTTCTTTAAAATTTTATGTGTGGTCCTTTTGTCTTGAAACAAAAGAACGAAAAGTTCAAGACTTTGAATCTGAATGCTAGAAATTAAAATTCATTCCTAAAATTCCCAAAACTTGCGCGAATTCAATTGGGGTCTTTTGATTAAAAATTTGCCTCGCGCTTCAAACAGTGGGAATTTTTTAACGGAATAAATTGTAATTTTCTTAACGCTTCAGCTTCATATGTCGATTTTTCTGATCGTATTTATGATTTTGTAAGCTTCTGAATCAAGATTTAAATTGTATTAAATAATTTTTTGATTATCCGCTATTAATCATACTTTTTTTTCTAACGCAAAGTACTCGCAAAGATTCTTTATATACTAACTGTTTTTAAGTTCGCAAAAGTGCTTCGACAAGCTCAGCATAAACTATTCACTCAGCAAAGAACTCAAAGCTTTTTCCAATTATAACAAATAACAGACAATCATAAATAATTTATAAAATCCTTTTAAATAAAGATTAGAATCAATCTTTTTCATAATTTTAATTAAAATAATTATCCGAATTATGAGAATAGAATATGATATCAAACTGGGTTTTAAGGATGTAATGTTCCGTCCGAAACGTTATACCCTGAAATCCCGTTCTGAAGTTGATCTTGAGAGAGAATTTACCTTTAAACATACCCGAAAAAAATGGCAGGGCGTTCCCGTGATTGCTGCCAATATGGATACCGTGGGAACTTTTGAAATGGCATTGGAACTGGCAAAAGAAAAAATCATCACAGCGGTTCATAAGCATTATTCTGTGGAAGAATGGTCAGAATTTTTAGATTCTCAGCCTGAAAACATTTATCAGTATATCGCATTAAGCACAGGAACCGGAAAAGCCGATGAAGAAAAAATAAAAACCATTCTCGAAAGACATCCAAAAATCGAGTTTCTCTGCATTGATGTAGCCAATGGTTATTCTGAGCATTTTGTGGAATTTGTAAAGAAGGCAAGGGCAAATTTTCCTGATAAAATTATCATTGCGGGAAATGTTGTAACCGGAGAAATGGTGGAAGAGCTTCTGTTAGTCGGCGCAGATATCATTAAAGTCGGGATTGGTCCCGGTTCGGTTTGTACAACGAGAGTAAAAACCGGAGTGGGATATCCTCAACTTTCGGCAATTATAGAATGTTCCGATGCGGCACATGGTTTAGGCGGACATATTATTGCGGATGGCGGCTGTAAAGTTCCGGGAGATGTGGCGAAAGCTTTTGGCGGCGGTGCAGATTTTGTAATGTTAGGCGGAATGTTTGCCGGACACGATGAAAGCGGCGGCGAAATTGTGGAAGAAAACGGTAAAAAATACAGACTTTTTTACGGAATGAGCTCAAAAACAGCTATGGATAAACATTCAGGCGGTGTTGCAGAATACCGGGCTTCGGAAGGAAAAACCGTAAAAGTGGCTTACAAAGGTCCGGTTCTGGATACGGTGAAAGATATTTTAGGCGGCGTTCGTTCTACCTGTACTTATGTGGGCGCTTCCAAACTGAAAGAACTGTCGAAAAGAACAACTTTCATCAGAGTTCAGGAGCAGGAAAATCAGGTATTTAAAGAGTAACAATTGAACAAAATATTTAATATTACAAATGGTGATTGTCTCGCTGAGCAATTGAAGGAAACAACTATTTCCGGCGAGATGATTATCTGTAGAGAAGCTTTAGTTACAGGTTCTTTACAGGCTGAAAATCTGGATGTTTTCTGGAAAGTAAGATCAGAATTTATTGCTGAAAATTATGGTGATACAAAAGAAAATTATTACCGTAAAGTGGTTTCAGAATGTAATAAGATGATGCAGATTCCGGAAGATTCTGAAGTATATCTTTGGTTTGAAGATGATCTTTTTTGTCAGGTTAATATGTGGTTTTGCTTAACGCTGATTCCGAAGGATAAAAATATCAACATCTACAGGATTTTTCCAAAAGCATCGAAAGAAAACCAATGGAAAGGATTTTCGGATTCTGCCCGTTTTGATTTGGAAGAAGCATTAACCTCAAGAGTTTTATTTAAACAAAAAGATATTGAATTGGGACTGAATTTATGGGAAGCTTATCAAAGTAATCATCAAAATAAATTAAAACAACTTTCTGAAATTCAATCTGATTGCTTTCGCTTTTTACCTGAATTAATTACCGCTTATCAAAACATTAATCCTGAAGTTTTTATTCAAAATTTAATACAGAAAGGCATAACAGATTTTAGTGAAGTTTTTGAAAAGTTCCGTGATGAGCTGGGAATTTTCGGATTCGGAGATTTGCAGGTGAAGCTTATTTATGACAAAGTTTTTCAAGAAAAATAGCACTTATTTTACAACAATGCTTTTCTTGTTGAAATATTTTTCCAACTGATCATTAACGTATTTTTTCTCTTCTTTTGCGGAAGACAATTCATCAAAATACAGTATTTTCGGCACTTCTCTTATTTTATCAATCTTTAAAGAGTCTTCTTTTGAATTTTGAATTAAAGAAATTCTGCTTTTTATTTCTTCATCATAGGCTTTCAGATCTGTTACAGCGATTTCCTGAACGAAATTATTCATGTTATAATCTATATTAAACCCTGAATAACTCTGACTGAAAAAATCTGTTTCCGGCAGAAAGATGACTAAAAAACTGATCCACCAAAATCTTTTTATATTCTCTTTTTTGTATAGTAAAATGAAAGAAAACGTGCTTAAAAAGAAGATGACAATGTTATCGTTCTGTCTTCCTACAATATTGATCAGATAGCCCAAAAACATTAAAGGTAACAATGAAATCATACAAATTATGCAAGCTTTGGTAAATTTCACTTTACTTTTTAAGGCAGTAAGTTCTTCAAAAAACAAAGCAGTAAATAAAGGAATAAGAAATACTGTTTTTATAAAAATATACCCAAAATTAAAAGTGAAAAAAGCGGCTCTTTTCGTCCACATCCAATAAAAAGCATCATCAGATTTTACCATTCTGTTGAAATTTCCGGGAGCTAAAAAGCTAATAAGAAATCCGATAATTCCGATGGCTAAAAGAATTTTATTTTCCTTTGATGGTTTTTCAAAGCCTATAAAGCTCAATGCTCCTAACAAAAGCAGCGCAATGATTTCATTTGCACCCATCAGAATGAAAATGATAACAGTGCTTAAAAAGAACCACCATTTTTTGTCTGACTGCTGAAATTTTCCGTAAAAAAAGAGCAAAAGACCCGATAAAATAACCGGCAGGAAATAGACATTAGATCCTGTGATCCAAAAATAATGTTCCGGTAAACTGATTAATCCAACCGTATAAATAAAAAACAATAACAGGCTCTTTCTGAGCGCTTCAGCAAATGAATAATTAAAATACAGTCTGAAATTTAAAATAATGACTGCAAGAAAAGAAGTGAGTAAAAATACAGGATAGATTTTCGGGATTATATTTAGCGGATCTTTTGAAACAGGATTTAGCATATTAATTGTATAGCCAAAATATCTTCCTCCCCAATGCATATAAAAATCGCATACATTCCCTAGAAATCCCAACTTCTTTGTTCCGTAGGAATAGATATAATCATCGGTCTGATACACATTAAAAAAGGAAATGTAAACCAGACCGATTAGTAGTAAAACCGACAAGAATAAGGTAATATTCTGTACCGTTTTCATATTTTTATGTCAACAGACCTCCGTCAACGTTTAACGTCTGTCCTGTAACGTAAGAAGACATTTCGCTTCCTAAGAATACACACGCATTTGCGATATCTCTGGTCTGTCCCAGTTTTTTCATCGGGATGGCTTCGTTCCATTTTTCTTTTGCTTTATCATCTAAAGCATCCGTCATTTCAGTCTGGATAAATCCCGGAGCAATTGCGTTGCAACGGATGTTTCTGGAACCCAATTCCAGCGCTACAGATTTTGTAAAACCGATAACTCCCGCTTTAGAAGCTGCATAGTTTGCCTGTCCTGCATTTCCGCTGATTCCTACAACAGAAGTCATGTTGATGATCGATCCTGCTTTTGCCTTCATCATGGGCTTAATTACCGCTTTGGTAAGGTTAAATACAGAATCCAGATTTACTTTCATTACTTTATCCCAGTCATCTTTCGACATTCTCAAAAGCAGATTGTCTTTTGTAATTCCCGCATTGTTTACCAAAATATCAATTTTTCCAAACTCAGCAATAACTTCGTCTACTAAAGTTTGAGCGGCATCAAAATCTGATGCATCAGACTGATATCCTTTAATTTGAGTTACAGAACTTAAAGTTGCTTCCAATTCCTTCGCTTTTTCTACAGATCCGGCGTAAGTAAATGCTACTTTTGCACCCTGTTCGGCGTACATTTCGGCAATTCCTTTTCCGATTCCTCGTGTAGCTCCCGTAATTAGCGCTACTTTTCCTTCTAATAGTTTCATATATGACAATTATTTTTCTTTATAACGTATTCGCCTTTTGAAAGTTGGCTAATATACAGCATTTAATTTTACAGAAATAAAACAGTGCGCAAAGATATTATAAAATGTTATTCAATGCATTTTAAATCACTTTTTTAGCGAAAATTTATGACTGTTTTTTGATATTCGTTATTAATCATACTGCTTTTTAACGCAAAGGGTCGCTAAGATTCTTTTATATACCAACTGTTTTTGTGTTCGCAAAGCTACTTCGACAGGCTCAGCATAAACTATTCACTCAGCAGAGACCTCAAATATTTTCCAATTATGCAATTAATCAATAAAACTTCTGTCTTTTTGCTCTGTAAAATAGATGAATTCTGTTTCTTTTCCTTTGGTAAGTTTAATGCCTTTTTTATCCGGAAAAAACTTATCATAGACTACTTCCGTTAAAGGCTCATTTTTATCGTTGGTAACGCCGAATTTATTATCTTTTTTCACCACAAATTCGTTAACTCCCAAAAATGTTGTGATGTCATCATAGACGAAAGGAACAATTTCATTTCCGCTTTCATCCATCATCCCGTAAAAATTATCTATGTTTTTCCCGACTAATGTAGGATAAAGCTCAAAAGGTTTTACTTCCTTAAATCCTTTTAATTCTTTATAATTTCCTGTTTTTGGTGAAAATGTGTAAAAGGTTTCATTTTTATTGACAATCAGTGTATTGGGGAATATTTTTTCGATCTGGTAATCGTCATTCAGAATATTTTTTAAATTTTTATCCAGAATTTTCTCTTCATCTTCTTTTCTCAGATAGAGATATTTTTCTCCTGCAATGCTCAATCCTTCTACCCTGTCATATTCCTTCGGAAAAACAACTTCTCCGTTTAAACGCACGACGGCAGTTTTTGGATTTTTCTGATCCTGAGAGGTTTTAAACAAACCATTGAAAAGTGGGTTTACATAATGATAATCAAGATCATACACCTTCCCTTCCTTCTTAGAAAAAATACTTACTTTATCTTCTCTGGTAAGGTAAATGTATTCTCTTCCCACGAAAGCCTGTTCATACATTTCATCGGCAATGATGTTTTCTTTTTCATCAATAATTCCGTATTTATTTTTAGAAGTATCTAAAGTTACCAAATAAGGAAACGCATTGATATTGTCTACGTTATGCCCCGAAATGGTGCTTAAGGTTTTACCATTATTATCAATAACTTCTCCGGATTTTTCACCTTTCGAAAGATAAGCCCTGCCTTTGTAGAAACGAAGATCATCTGTAAACGGGCGGTCTGAAATTTTCTTTCCGTCAAAATCATAAATCAGCCACATTCCATTATTTTTAACAAAGAATCTGTTTTCGCTTCCAAAAACTATTCTTTCAGAAAAAGGGATAATTTCTTTCCCGTTAAAATCGTACACACAGTCTTTTCCTTTTTTTGAATAAATAAGCCTGTCTTTATTTTCCCAGGTTCTGAATTTGAAAAGATCCATCGGAATAACTTCCTTTCCGGCAGCATCGATAATCGCTGTTTTTCCATTGGAATTTCCCGCTTTTACCCTCAAAACAAACCTGTTTTTCCATAAATGCGAAATTTCACTTTTTGCAGGATACTCAAAAGTGATATTGCCCAGAGAATCTACAATTCCGGATTTTCCGGTTTTGGCATCAGAAATCATTCCGTATCCTTTGGAATAGAAACGGACTTCTTTGCCTGTTTTTTTTGTTAAAAGTATCTGTTTATACTGATCCGTCTGTCCGAAACAGACCGACGAAAGCAGCACGAAAATTAAATTTTTCAATTAAATGGAATTATTTACGATGAGAACAATCTCACCTTTTAACGTTTTGCTTTTGGAAAACTCAATGAGTTCAAGAATTGTTCCGCGTTTGGTTTCTTCAAACTTTTTGGAAATTTCACGGCTCAAGCTAACCTTGGTTTCTTCGCCGAAAAATTCTTTTATCTGCTCCAGTGTGGTATTGATTTTATGGGGACTTTCGTATAAAACGATCGTTTTTTTCTCTTCTGCGAGTTGTTTCAGCTTCGTTTGTCTGCCTTTTTTCTGGGGAAGAAATCCGGCAAAAAGAAATTCGTTATTCGGTAATCCTGAAACCACCAAAGCCGGAACAAAAGCGGTTGCTCCCGGTAAACAGATCATTTCAATATGATGATCGGAACCTGCTTTTGCCAACAAATAACCCGGATCTGAGATTCCGGGAGTTCCTGCATCGGTAATAATCGCAATATTCTGACCGCTTTTAAGGTCTGTAATCACTTTTTCCGTTGTCTGATGCTCGTTGTGTAAATGATAGGATTTTAAAGGCTTGGAAATCTCGAAATGCTTTAAAAGAATTCCGGAAGTTCTTGTGTCTTCGCATAAAATATAATCAACCTCTTTCAGCACATTTACCGCTCTGTAGGTCATATCTTCGAGGTTCCCGATCGGTGTAGGACCAAAATATAAGATTCCGCTCAAAATTTAGTTTATAAAAATTTATTTTCCACCAATATCCACAGTCTCTGTGCATATTCGTCCACTTTACTCCATTTTTTGGCATAATAAAGATCACTCAGGTATTCTTTTGCCTCCTCCAGTGTTCTGAAACTGTTCAGGTTACTTACCACTTCATTCAGCTCCGTCTGGCTTCCTCCGAATAATGTTTTTGTGAAAGCAATCCTGTCGTTCAGATCGAGTTTAAACTCAGGCTTTTTCTTTTCCGCTTCCATAAAATCGGTTGGAATATTGGTCTTTAAAATACTTCCTGTCTCTTCTTTTTTCTCAACAGGAATTGCTTTTTCCGGCATATCTCTTTCAAGATGATCATCATCAAAAAGCGACTGTACCGCTTTCAGACCTTTGATATTTGCCAGTTTTATCTTTTTATCATGATGATAGGCTTCGAGATTTTCAAAGCTTTCATCAGATTTTAAATGTTCTTTCTCTTCAGAAACAGGTTTATTAATCTCAACAATTTTTCTTCTGTCATTAATTTCTGCTAAAATAGGCTGCTCTTGCTTTTCTTCAACAACTGCTTCATTTTTAATTTCGTTAATAATGTTTTCAGCATTTGAAATATCGGTCGCCAATTCGCCCTGTTCCATCATTGTGCGGGAAGAATACTGATTATCATTTTCTTCCACTAAAATTTCTTCATTTTCATCTAAAACTTCTCCATCAAAAATACTCGGGATTTTTTCAGATTCTTCTTCATTTTTATACTGATAATTGTTCTGAATTTTCTCTTCTTCATCAAAATCATTCAGAATATCTCCACGATTGTCCGAAATTTCGTTTTCAAATTCATCAATTTCATTTAACTGATGATTAAAAATAACTTCTTCTTCCGTTTTGCTGTCATTAAACATTTCTTCCGAGATTTCTTCATCATTTTCGGGTTCAGAATTTGCCAGAATTCTTTCTTCATCCACAAAATTCAGATCCGCTCCGCTGTTTTCAGAAGTTTCATATTCATCCAGTTCATTTAACTGAGCATTGAAAACATCTTCATTCTCTTTCAGATCATTCTGAATTTCATCCTGCGAATTTTCCTCTGCAAAATTAACTAAAGTTTCGTGAAGTTCACCTTCTGTAATCTCATTTAACTGATTGTTAAAAATTGCCTCTTCTTCAGTCACTTCAGTTGAATAATTTCCGGCTTCGCTTCCGTCAATTTCATTAAGCTCATTATTGAAAATGGCTTCTTCTTCCGTTACTTCACTGCTGAAATCATGGGATTCCTGCAAAGGAGCAGGTGAAGAAAATTTTTCTTTATTTTCTGAAATCAGCGAAGAATTTTCACTTCCGAAATACTCTAAATTTTTTTCCAGCAGACGCAGAAACGAAATCCTGTTGGCAAGCTCTTCTACAAGATCCTGCTTTGACGAAAGTTCGTCTACGTTGCTTATTTTATCCAAAATACCAATGATATTCTTGGATTCAAAAAAAATCTTTTCCTTTAAATCTTGGATGTTCTGCATAGAAGAATCTTGTTAAAATTGCTTACTTTTGAAGTTAAAAATATACGGCTAATTTAACAAATGTTTTTAGAAAATACAATTAATCATTCCAAACAAAGTGGTTGGATGGAAGTTATTTGTGGCTCAATGTTTTCCGGAAAAACCGAAGAGTTGATCCGAAGGCTTAGAAGGGCTGAAATGGCAGGGCAGAATGTGGAGATTTTTAAACCTAAACTGGATACCCGATATTCGGATGAAGATGTGGTTTCGCACAATCAGAATAAAATCCGAAGCACGGCGGTAGAAAATCCCAGCGAAATTCTTTTGCTGGCTTCCAACTGTCATGTAGTAGGAATTGATGAAGCGCAGTTTTTTGACGAAAGCATTGTGGATATAGCCAATCAACTGGCAAACGGCGGAATAAGAGTGGTTATTGCAGGTCTGGATATGGATTTTCTCGGAAGACCTTTCGGACCGATGCCCAATCTGATGGCAACTGCAGAATATGTAACAAAAGTACACGCGATCTGCAGAAGAACAGGAAATCTTGCCAATTATTCTATGAGAACTTCCGCAGGAAAGGATCTTGTAGAACTCGGAGAGACAGAATCTTACGATGCG
>APMI01004105.1_pt1 | contig 12786 bp, 13 predicted proteins | sample 667938 | NCBI WGS metagenome assembly APMI01 (sample SAMN01084076, study PRJNA167559) | wastewater metagenome | biome: Wastewater | place: Denmark: Ejby Moelle, Odense | collected 2011-11-28 | reverse complement strand
CGTCGTGAGGAGGATGCCGTGACCCGCCCGTGGTGGCGCACTTCGGTCGTCTACCAGGTGTATCCGCGCAGCTTCGCCGACAGCGACGGCGACGGGATCGGCGACCTGCCGGGCCTGATCGACCACCTCGACCACATCGCCGCCCTCGGCGCCGACGTCGTATGGGTCAGCCCGTTCTATCCCTCGCCGCAGGCCGACAACGGCTACGACGTCAGCGACTACCGAGATGTCGATCCGGTGTTCGGCACCCTCGCCGACGTCGACCGCCTGGTCGCCGAACTGCACGCGCGGGGGATGCGCCTGGTCCTCGACATCGTCGCCAACCACACGAGCGATGAACACCCGTGGTTCCTCGCCTCGCGCTCCAGCCCGACCGACCCGCTCAGGGATTGGTACCACTGGCGCCCGCCGCGTCCGGGGCGGGCTCTCGGTGTGCCCGGCGCCGAACCCACCGATTGGACCTCGTTCTTCTCCGGGTCGGCGTGGGCCCCGGATCCGGCCAGCGGCGAGTACTACCTGCATCTGTTCCACGCCAAGCAGCCCGACCTCAACTGGGACACCCCGGCGGTCCGCGCCGCCGTCCACGACATGCTGCGCTGGTGGCTGGCCCGCGGTGTCGACGGGTTCCGGTTCGACGTCGTCAACCTCGTCTCCAAGGGCCTCGACGAGTCCGGGCGGGCGGTGTTCGTCAACGGCCCACGGGTGCACGAGTACCTCCACGAGATGGCCCAGGGTGTGTGGGCCGATCGGGACCTGCCGGTGCTGACCATCGGCGAGACGCCGGGGGCCGACGTCGACGACGCGCGGCGGTACACCGACCCGGCGCGGGGGGAACTGGACATGGTGTTCCAGTTCGAGCACATGCACGTCGACCACGGCCCGGCCGGTCGGTTCGACCTCGCCCCGATGGACTGGGTGGCGTTCAAGGCAGTGATGAACCGGTGGCAGCAGGGCCTGGCCGAGGTGGGCTGGAACTCGCTGTATTGGGGCAACCACGACCAGCCCCGGCCGGTGTCCCGGTTCGGCGACGACCGAGCGGCATACCGCGTCGCGTCGGCCAAGGCCCTGGCGACCGTTCTGCACCTGCATCGGGGCACGCCGTTCGTCTACCAGGGCGAGGAACTGGGCATGACGAACTACCCGTTCGCGGCGGTGGAGCAGATCGACGACGTCGAGTCGCGGCGCTGGGCCGAGGCAGCAGGCGCTGCGGGGATGGACGGCGCGGCGATCCTCGCCTCCCTCAACGAACGCAGCCGCGACCATGCCCGCACGCCCATGCAGTGGGACGACGGGCCGAGCGCCGGGTTCACGACCGGTACGCCGTGGCTGCCGGTGAACCCGAACGCCGCACAGGTCAACGCCTCGGCCCAGGTCGGGGTGGCCGGATCGGTCTTCGAGCACTACCGGGCGCTGGTCGCGCTGCGCGCGCAGCTGCCGGTCGTCGTCGACGGGGATTTCACGCTCCTGTTGCCCCAGCACCCGTGCGCCTACGCGTTCCTGCGTCGGCTCGGCTCCGACGAACTGCTCGTCGCGGCGAACCTCTCGTCGGAGTCGATCGACGTCGACCTGCCCGACGGCTGGGCCGACGCCGATCTCGTCCTCGGGTCGGGGATCCTCGGTATGCCGCCGGGAGATCGGCCGTGGGGACACCTGGGGCCGTGGGAGGCGTGGGTGCGCCGCCGGGTCAGGTCCGCCCCGACTGGGTATATGCCGCCCCCGGTGCCGGGTTCGTCAGCGTCGCCATTGCCGTGACGATCCGCCGGAACGTAAAGTCGGCGGCCCGCTGCTCCACCTCGTCCATCGTGCAGAACGCCACGGATCGGATCTCCTTGGTGGCCAACGTCATCCGCTCCGGGGCGCCCGCGTCGAGCATCCCACCGTCGAAGAGCAGGCACATCGCGTCGTCCCAGCCGCTCCACGGCGGCAACCAGTCGGCGACGAGCAGGCGCCCAGGGCGCAGGACCAGTCCGAGCTCCTCGTGGGCCTCTCGGGAGGCGCCGAGATGTGGTGACTCGCCGGGCTCCACGACACCGCCGGGCAGGTCCCAGTCGTGCTTGTAGGTCAGTTGGCACAGCAAGATCCGCTGCGCGGGGTCGCGCACGAGCAGCTGCGCGATCGCCCGCTTGCGCGGCAGGGTGGCGTTGAGCAACGCCCGGAAGCCCTCGGGGTCGGTGAAGTGGGGGTCGGTGGACAGGCGTCCGAGCAGGACGTACTCGGAGACGCCGGTGCGCTCGTGCCGCGCCCGCACGATGCCCTCCCGGCGCAGCCCGGCCCGCGAGGCGAGGCGCAGCGAGCGGCGGTTCTCGGGGTCGACCCGCGCTTCGACGCGGTAGAGGTCCAGCTGGTCGAACGAGTGGTCGCACAACAGCCGCAGGGCCCGGGTGGCGTACCCGCGGCCGTTACACCCGGCATACAGGGCCCAGTCGAGCAGTCCGATCTCGTCGCGGACCGTGACGTCGACCTCGCCGACCCGCCGGCCCTCGACCTCGATGGAGAACGCCGTCTGCCCGTCGCGGGTGCGTTCGCGGGGGCGCAGCGTGACAACGCCGTCGGTTGGTGCTCGAGACATCCCGGCGGCGTCGGCGAAGCGATCCCCGACCACGATTGCACGATAGCCATTGGATGTGGCCTGGGTCACGCGATGCGCGCCTGCTGGTACGACGCTCCGGCCGAGCAGCCCCAGATTCCGTGCCCGGTGCACCGCGTCCGGTCCACCCGCAGTGGGGGGGCGCTCGTGGTGAAGCCTGCGACCACGTTCCCGGCGGCGTAGTCGATTGCGTGGACGACCTCATCGGTCCAGCCGCGACTCGAATGCGGCATGCAGGCAACCGCCGAGCACCGGCCCGACCGTCGTCGTGAGGTCCGCCGTCGCGGCTGCGGCGGGGTCGGGCTAGGTGCTAGCCCGCCTCCCAGCGGAACACCCGGGCCGAGATGGCACCGAAAAGGAGTGCGAAGCCGAGCAGGACCAGCATCGGCAGCCAGATCGCCTCGATGCCCTGGCCCCGGACCATCACCGCCGACATCCCGTTCGTCAGGTGACCCATCGGCAGGAAGTTCGACACGGTGCGCATCCACGCCGGGGCGACGTCCAGCGGGATGAACGTGCCGGACAGGAAGGCCATCGGCATGATGATGAGGTTGGCCAGGCCGGAGGCACCCTCGGGGGTCTTGCTCACCGCGCCGGTGAGCAAGCCGATCGACATGAATGCCAGCGCCCCGGCAAGCAGGACCGGGATGGCCAGGTACCACGAGCCGCTGAGCTTGAGGCCGAACGCGAACACCCCGACGACGAGGAAGATCGCCGCCTGGACGATGGCGACCCCGAGCGTGATGAGCACACGCGATCCGACGATGCTCGACGTCGAAGCCGGCGAGAGACGCAGCCGGCGCAACAGCCCGCTCTTGCGCCAGGTCACCAGAGCCATGGCGGCACCGAACACCCCGCTCATGGCGACCGCCCACGACAGCAGGCCGGGCACGTAGAACTGGATGGGTTTGAGGGACGTGTCCTCGACGCGATCTGAGGTCATCGTGAACGTCGGCGGGGCCGCGCTCACCGCGAGGTTGGCCTGTTGGACGAAGGATTCGAGCGTGCCCTGGACGATGGCGGCCCGCACCTGGTCGGCCTGCGAGTAGTGCAGCTGCACGACGGTGCCCTGCATCTCCACGGCCCCGGCGGCATCGCCCTTGCGGACCTTGTCGAGGGCGGCGTCGCGATCGTCGAGGCGGCTGATGTCGAAGACCGAATCGAGCGCGGCGCGCCCCTCGGCCGGCATCCGGTCGAAGAGTGCGACCGCGCCGATCTGAAGGAGCTTGGACCTCGACTGCCCGGTGTCGCCGCCGAAGATCCCGCCGAAGACGACGAGGAACATCAACGGGAAGGCGATCGTCCAGAAGAGCATCTGCCGGTCTCGGAGGAACCCTTTGCCCTGGGCCCGGGTCATGGCGGCGAAGGAGCTCATTCGCGGTACTCCCGTCCGGTCAGCGACAAGAAGACGTCCTCGAGGGTGCCCCCGCGCACCTGCAGGCCCTCCAGGGAGTGCCGGGCGGCCAGTTCGCCGATGACCCGGGCCGGCTCGTGGGTGGTGAGGGTGAGCGTGCCGTTGTCGACGACGGCGGCCTCGGGACCGACGAGCGCGGTTGCCGTGGCACGGTCCACGGCCTGCTCCGGGAGGCTGACGCGCGTCGGGGCGTCCAGGGCCCGGACCATGTTGGCCGGGGTGTCGACGGTGAGGATCTTGCCGGTGTCCATGATCGCGACCCGGTCGCATAGTTGCTCGGCCTCGTCCATGTAGTGCGTCGTGAGTACGACGCTGCGACCCGAGGCGTTGATCGAGCGCAGCAGGTCCCAGAGGTTGCGCCGGGCCTGCGGGTCCAGGGCCGCGGTGGGTTCGTCGAGGAAGACCAACTCGGGGTCGTGGACGAGCGCGCACGCGATGGACAGCCGTTGCATCTGCCCGCCGGAGAGCTTCTCGGTGCGCTGGCCGGCGTGTTCGGTGAGTCCAACCTCCTCGAGCATCTGGTCCACCCGGCTGCGGCCGGCGCCGTACAGGTCGGCGAAGGTCTGCAGTTGCTCACGGGCGGTGAGCTGTTCGAAGAACGCCGAGGCCTGCAGTTGCACCCCGAGGCGCGGCAGCAGGGCCGGATTACGTGGCCACGGCGAGAGGCCGAACACCGAGATGCGCCCGGCCATGGGCTCGCGCAGTCCCTCGACGAGTTCGAGCAGGGTCGTCTTGCCGGCCCCGTTGGGGCCGAGGATGCCGAAGAACTCCCCTTCCTCCACCGTGAGGTCGACGCCGTCGACGGCGAACACCGATCCGTAGTGCCTGACGAGCCCCGAGACCTCGATCACGCTCATGCCTCGAACCTACGGGTTCGGCGGCCGGATCCGCATCCGGGGAGGGGGTTACGGCGCGTCCGACGTGACGGTGCCGGGTGGTCAGCCCGGCGCACCGGGCGTGATCGAGGCGGGTGACTCAGGCGACGCGGGTCGTGACGGTGAACCCGTGGGCCCTCAGTCGCTCGACCAGGGGCGTCCCCAAAGCCGTTGCGGGAGTAAGCACACCGCCGCCCTTCGGGGTGCGGTCACGGTCCAGGGCCAGGCACAGCGCCGACTGTCCGAACATCACCGCCGTCGCGTCATAGCCGGGGTCGAGGTCGGCGCCGAAGACCGTCTCGTATGCCGCGCCCGAGGTCGTTCGCGCGGCGATGACCATGCGGAAGCGGCCCTCCCGGCGGCTCTTCTCGCTCGGGCCGTCGCCGGGCTTGGGAAGCACCCGGGCCAGGACCTCGCGGGTCGGTTCGAAGGACAGCCCGGCGAACATGCCGAGCAACCCGGCGACCGTGCCGTTCGCGAGGACGGAGGCCTTGGGACCGGACCCGAAGTCCATGACCTCCCGGTAGCGAAATCCCCGTCCGTAGCGCCAGCCGGACAAGGCGTTGCTGCGCCGGACGATCCGGGTGTTGAACCCGGCCATGAAGTACGGCGCGACCCACCGTCCGGTGTCCGGGTCGTGCGTCGGTGCGACCCTCTTGCGCCAGGCTTTGGCGGTGGCCAGGGTCTGGGCGACGCGGTTACCGGGAGGGGCGAGGTCGAGGTCCTGCTGGCTGGTGGCCGGTTCCGCGTCGCGGTTGGGACTCAGCGAGAACGGGTCGGCGAGGATCTGCCGGGCCGCGGCATCCTGGCGCGCGGTCACCGCCTGCCCGCGGATCGAGTCCAGCGTGCCGCCGCTGAACCACCCCTTGAGCACGCGCACCGACAGCGTCGTCGTCGTCAACTCGCCGGCCCCGTCGGCCGCCGCTCGATCAGCCGTGACGAGGACGCCGAGATCGGAGGGGATCGAGTCGAAACCGCACGAGTTGACGATCCGCGCGCCGGATTCCAGCGCCGTCTCGTGCCAGGCGTCGGCGGCATCTCGGACGAAGAGGGTCTCGCCGGTGAGGTCGCAGTAGTCGGTGCCCAGGACCGCGCAGGCTTCCAGCAGCGGCATCCCGTACTTCGCGTACGGCCCGACGGTCGTCGCCACGACCCGGGTGGACTCGGCCAAGGCCCGCATCTGCGCGGGGTCTTCGGCCGATGCCACGACGAGGGGCCAGTCCCCGGCGCGTTCGGGCAGCTCGGCGCGCAGCTCGGCCAGGGCATCACCCGAACGTCCGGCGAGGGCGATGGCGAGACCGTCCGGCGCATGGTTCGCCAGATGCTGGGCCACCAACCGACCGACGAATCCCGTCGCGCCGAACAGGACGATGTCGTGGGTCACGGGTGAACGCTACAACCCGGGGTCGAGCTGGCCCGGGCCGACCGCCAGACCTGGACATGACAAGGCGGGCGGGTCGGCTCTCCCCACCGACCCGCCCGCCATGATCCGTGCGATTCCCCTTCCGGTTGGTCCCCCCAGAAACCCTCCGGAAGGGGAATCGCACTCGACCGCTGCGTGCCTCCCCCTCCCACTTGCTTGAGGCACGAGTGCGGACATGTGTGAGACGGGAGGCACCCGGATCCATGACACAGTTCTTGGAGGAATTCTCCAGAATCTTCCGAATGCCTCCTGACCTGCGCAGATGCTCCGCCGCCGGGAGGTCCACGGTCGCCGGGGGCGTAGATCGGGGGCCCGACGATCGCCCGGTCAGGGCTGGAAGCGGTAGCCCATGCCCGGCTCGGTGAGCAGGTGCCGCGGCCGGTTGGGATCCGGCTCGAGTTTGCGGCGCAGGTGGGCGACGTACAGGCGCAGGTTCGCGGGCTGATTGACGTAGGCGGCGCCCCAAACCTGGGAGAGCAGGTAGCGCTGGGACAGCAGCTTGCCCGGTTGGCGGACGAGGACCTCGAGCAGATGCCATTCGGTCGGCGTGAGGTGCACCGGTTCGCGCCGGCCGTCGAGGTCGCGTTCGATGAGCCGGGCCGCGAGGTCGACGGTGACGCCGCCGAAGGTGACCACCGGAACGGGGGTCTCCCCCTGCGCCACCCGACGGGTGACCGCCCGAATCCTCGCCAGCCACGCGAGCCTGCTGCCCAGCCGAGTGCATGCCGTCGTGCTCGTGTCGACGTTGCACGAGCCGGCGCTGCGGGCGATCAACTACGCCCGGGCCACCCGACCCTCGACGATCACCGCGCTCACTGTGCAGGTGGACCGTGACGAGACCGACGAGCTGCGCCGGGCCTGGGTCGACGCGGACATCCCGGTCACCCTGACGATCGTGTCCGCCCCGTTCCGGGACATCACCACTCCCATCGTCCGGTTCGTGCGGCAGTTGCGCACCGACAGCCCCCGCGATCTCGTCGCCGTCTACGTGCCGGAGTACGTCGTGGCCCGCTGGTGGCAGGAACTGCTGCACAACCAGAGCGCGCTGCGCCTGAAGATGCGCCTGCGTCTGCTCGGCAACGTCATGATGACGAGCGTGCCCTACCAGCTCGACGGGGTCGGGGATCCGGGTCCGTCCGCCCCTGCGCCGACGAGCGCCGCGTCCCGGGTCGCGGTCGGCGCATTGGTCACCGGCGGGACGTCATCCGGCGGGGCCGGACGGGCGGTCTCCCCGTCGCTCGCTCGTGGCGTCCGGTCGGGTCGCGACGACGAGACAGTCACGCGCGTGGTGGACCTCGGCGCCGACGTCGACGGCTCGCTCGATCACGTCGCTGCGCTGCACGACTAGGCCGGTGCCCTGCAGGTCGGCGACGACGTCGGCCGGCGTCGGGAGCACGGCGCGGTCCTGCGGACCGCCGTACCCACCGTCGAGGTTCGATCGGTCGTGCGCGAGGACGACGAGCAGGCCACCCGGTGCGAGAGCCGTCGCCGCGCGCCGGTGCACGACGGTCAGGTCCGGTGCGCTCAGGTGCAGGAAGACGACGAGGACGAGGTCGTATGCCGCGGGGGGAGGCTCCCAGCGCAGCACGTCGGCGACGAGCGACCGCAGCCGGTCGCGGTCGGCGCCGAGGCGCTCGTCGGCGAGCTGGTCGGTCCGCTCGATCGCCACAGCGGAGAAGTCGACCGCCGTGACGTCCCAACCGCGCTGCGCTAACCACAACGCGTTGCGTCCCTCGCCGGCGGCCAGGTCGAGGGCTCGCCCGGGCGGGCGCGACTCGACGAGGGCGGCGACCGTCGCGTTCGGCCCGGCCGACCACACGAGGTCGGTCGCGGCATACCTGTCGTCCCAGGCGGTGCTGTCCATAGGACTCAGGCTATGCGCGGCGGAACTGCCTCGTGGCGTACAGTCCTGGCGCAGCGGAAGAGGTGGGCATGGCGAGAGCGACGTTCGAGGTGCTCGGCGAGGTCTTCGACCTCGCGCCCGGGTACCGGCGCCACGTGGTGCTCGCCACGGGGGTGGCTCCCGCGGTCACGCCGGAACCGATCCTCGCCCGATTCGAGGCGGCGCTCGACGCACTGCCGCAGCGGGTGGACCTGGCCGCCCTGGCCGAGGACCCGCACGTGCAGCCCTGGCGGGTGGCCTTCAAGGCGGCGGGCTGGAACCCGGGCAAATTCCGCAGCTCGATCGAGGCGTTGCTGCGTCGCGGGTTGCGTCGAGAGCTGTCGCCGCTGGACCTGGCGCTCGTCGACGCGGGCACCGTGGTCACGCTCGAGAGCCTCGTGCCCGTGGGCGTGCACGTGCTGGACGACCTCGGCGACGATCCGACCCTCACCCTCGGCCCGGCAACAGGGCAGGAGACCTTCCGCCTCTTCGGCGGTCAGGTCGAGCGGCCCGAGCCCGGCGAGATCGTCTACCGGGTCGGGGAGACCGTGCTGACTCGGCGATGGGTGTGGCGGCAGGGAGCCGTCGGCTCGGTCACTGCACACTCGCGATCGCTCGCGGTCAACGTCGACGTCCTCGACACGGCGCTCGGGGACGGCGTCGGGGCCGTGGACGCCATGATCGAGCTGCTCGAAATCTGTGGGGTGCAGGTCACCGGTCGCGTCACCCTCGACGCTGCCCATCCGGCCGGCAGCATTGACTGAAACCCCACAGGCTACACACAGGTAACCACAGGAACGCTGCCAGGTTCCGGTGGTTGCGTGTGGCCGAAACCCGTTCCGGCCGGCCGGATCGGACGTGGTCGAGAGGCGGGACATGGCAGGCGCGCGTCGGTCGGGTCGCAAAAGGGCGGTCGTGCTCGGCGTCGTGGCAGTCGTGCTCATGGCCGGGTTGGCCACCTGGCTGTCCCGGCGTTCGGACCAGGCAGCCGCAACGCCGACGACGAGCACGGCGCGGGCGGTGCTGACCTCGATGAGCCAGTCGGTGAGCGCCACAGGGACCATCGCGCCCAAGACGCAGTCGAACCTGAGGTTCACGTCCTCGGGGACGGTCACGGCCGTGTCGGTCAAGGTCGGCGACCAGGTCACCCCAGGGCAGTCCCTGGCCACGATCGACGACGCCGACCTGCGGCATGCGCTCAGCGCGGCCCAGGCCAGCGTCGACGCGGCATACGCGAATCTCAGCTCGGTGAAGAGCAGCACGACCTCCACGGCATCCCAGCTCGCGGCGGCCAACTCCCAGGTGAGTTCGGCTGTGGCCAAGCGCGACACGGCGCAAGGCGCCCTGACCGCGGCGCACCTCACCGCGCCCATCGCCGGCACCGTCGCCGCGGTGAACATCGCCGTCGGCGACCTCGTCTCCGGCGGCGGGACGTCCTCGGGCACGGGGTCGGCCGCCGCGGGCTCGGGCTCCTCGGGCTCCGCCGGTTCCGGGGCCTCAAGTGCCGGGTCGGCCGGCTCGGGGTCGGCGACGTCCTCGTCGGCGAGCATCGTCCTCATCACGACCGACGCCTGGATCGTCAACACATCCGTCTCGGCGGCCGATCTCGCGTCGGTCAAGAAGGACCTGCAGGTGCAGCTGCTCCCCACGGGAGCCAGGGCGCTCGTCTTCGGCACCGTCTCCTCGGTGGGCGTCATCGCCACTACGAGCAGCGGTGTGGCGAGCTTCCCGGTCGTCGTCGCAGTGACCGGGTCGCCGCAGGGCCTGTATGCCGGGGGGACGACGAACGTGTCGATCATCGTCAAGGAGGTCCCCGACGCCTTGGCCATCCCCACCGCAGCGATCCGCACCGAAGGCGGGCGGACCGTCGTCACCCAGGTGAAGAACGGTCAGAACGTGACGACGGCGGTGACCATCGGGTTGGTCCAAGGCGCTCTCACCCAGATCACCGCGGGTCTCGCCGAGGGCGACGAGGTGCTGGTCGAGTCGCGGGCCGGCGTCGGCGGGCAACCCGGCGGGGGCACCGCCACGCGCACCCGGGGGACCGGAGCGACCGGGGGCTTCGGCGGCAACCAGGGGCAGCAGGGACAGCAGGGACAAGGGCAACCGGGACAAGGGCAACCGGGAGCGGGCCCGTGACGGAGCTGTTCGCCGAGGCCGACTTCGACGCCCCACTCGCCAGCCCGCCGATCCTCGCCCTGCGCGGAGTCGGCAAGGTCTACTCGAGCGGGTCGCTGGAGGTGCGAGCCCTGGAAGGCATCGACCTGGTCGTCGATTCGGGGGACTACGTCGCCGTCCTCGGGCCCTCGGGTTCGGGTAAGTCCACGCTCATGCACATCGTCGGGTGCCTCGACGTGCCCACCGAGGGGACGTACGAACTCGCCGGCGTCGACGTGTCGAGCATGGACGAGCGCGAGCTGGCCCATGTGCGCAACCAGCGGATCGGCTTCGTCTTCCAGCAGTTCAACCTGCTGCCCAACCTGTCCGCCTGGCGCAACGTCGAGTTGCCTCTCGTCTACGCCGCAGTCTCCCGCGCCGAGCGGCGCGCTCGCGCGTTGGATGCCCTCGCCAAGGTCGGCCTCGCCGACCGGGTCGACCACCGCCCCGGCGAACTCTCCGGAGGGCAACAGCAGCGCGTGTCGGTGGCGCGGGCCCTCGTCACCGACCCCGACCTGCTGCTCGCGGACGAACCCACCGGCAACCTCGACTCGACGTCCACCGCCGACATGCTCGCCCTCTTCCGCGACCTGCACGCCCAGGGCCGGACCATCGTGCTCATCACCCACGAACACGACGTCGCGGCCCAGGCGAACCGGTCCGTGACGATCCGCGACGGGCGCATCGCCGCGACCTCCGAGGCCGCCATCGCCGGGCCGCGCGAGGCGACGAACGCCGGTATGCCGTGAGCTGGCTCGAGACCGTCCGCACGGCATACGAGGCGATCCGCACGAGACGGTTGCGTTCGGCACTGACGATGCTCGGCATCCTCATCGGCATCGCGGCGGTCATGCTCACCGTGGGACTCGGTCAGGGCGCCCAGAAACAGGTCACCGATCAGATCAACAAGCTCGGATCCAACCTGCTCATCGTCTCGCCGGGCAGCTCGACGTCGACCAGCGGCGTGCGAGGCGGTTTCGGCAGTGCGACCACCCTCACCATCGACGACGCGTCGCTGCTGGCCGACCGATCCGTCTGCCCGGACATCGCCGCGGTCGCGCCCACCTCGCAGAGCTCGACCGCGCTCGTGGCCGGCTCGGCGACGTGGACGGCCAACGTCGTCGGAACGTCGCCCGACTGGTTGACCGTCCGCGCCCGCAGCGTTGCCGAGGGGCGCTTCTTCACCAGCGACGACGTCGTCGGGGAGAACACGGTCGCTCTCGTGGGGGCGACCACGGCGAGCCAACTGTTCGGCACTGCCTCGCCGGTGGGTCAGTCGATCGGCATCAAGGGGCACACCTTTACCGTCATCGGCCTGCTCAGCGCCGAAGGCTCGACCGTGGGCGGCGACCAGGACGACCTCGTCGTCGTCCCCGTGTCGACGTATGCCACCCGGGTCACCACGAGCACGAATCCGCGGGCCGTGTCGACGATCTACCTCGAAGCCAAGGACCCCGACTCGCTCTCCGCGGCATACCAGGAGACGACCAACGCCCTGCTCAACGCCCATGGGGTCACCGTGGCGGGGGCGGACTTCACGGTGAGCAGTCAGCAGGCCATCGTCGACACCGCGACGAACACCACGCGCATCCTCACCGTCTTGCTCGCGAGCATCGCGGCGATCTCGCTGCTCGTCGGGGGGATCGGCGTCATGAACATCATGCTCGTCTCGGTCACCGAGCGGATCCGCGAAATCGGGCTGCGCAAGGCGCTCGGCGCGACCCCTGGGGTCATCCTGCGGCAGTTCCTCGTCGAGGCGAGCATGCTCGGCCTGGCCGGCGGGTTGGCCGGCCTGTTGCTCGGCGTTCTCGGGGCCGTGCTGCTCACGAAGTTCATCACCATCACGGTGGCGATCTCGCCGGTCGCTTCGGCGGTGGCGCTGGTCGTCTCCCTGGGCATCGGCGTCGTCGCCGGTGTCTACCCCGCCAGTCGGGCTGCCCGGCTGGCCCCCATCGACGCGCTCAGGAGTGAATGACATGCGCCGTCCCGCCGCTTTCGTGACCCTCGCGGTTCTCGCCGGATCGGGCCTGGTGGCCTGCACCTCGGGGGCCGACTCCCCGGCCTCGACGTCGGTGGCCACCGCTGCGCCCACGGCTCGCGGCACCGGTGGACCCAACGGACAGGGCGGCGGTCAGCGTCAGCCCGTGGTCACCGGCCTCGTGGCGGCGGTCTCGGGTACGACGATGCAGGTGCAGAGCGCGACCAAGCAGACGGCGGTCACGTGGACCCCCACGACGGTCTTCACGAGGCAGGCGAGCGCGACGCTGGCCGACGTGACGATCGGTGCCTGCGTCGTCGCGCGGGCCGCCTCCGGGGCAACCACGGACGCGGACGGGTCGGTCACGGCCGGCACCGTCCAGATCACCCCGGCCGCCACGGACGGGACCTGCGCGGGCCGGGTCGGGGGCTTCGGCGGCGGGCCGGGCGCCCCGCCCTCCGGTATGCCGT
>APMI01005253.1_pt1 | contig 12789 bp, 8 predicted proteins | sample 667938 | NCBI WGS metagenome assembly APMI01 (sample SAMN01084076, study PRJNA167559) | wastewater metagenome | biome: Wastewater | place: Denmark: Ejby Moelle, Odense | collected 2011-11-28 | reverse complement strand
GGGCCGTAACGCCGGCCTGACTTAAACCAAATGGCCTCCACGGAAGGCGGGGCGGTTCAGCCGCTACAGCGGCAACGCTGTCGATTTAGATGGCTGCGGCTACCGGCCGAGGAAGAGCATTGAGAGGGCCAGTCGAATTGAGTGGGAGCATGTTGTGCCGGCCTGGGTGTTGGGCCAGCAACGCAAGTGTTGGCAGAGCGGCGGGCGAGCGAACTGCACGGCGACGGACCCGGTATTTCAGATGGCCGAGGGCGATTTGATCAACTTAGTGCCGGCCGTGGGCGAGGTGAATGGCGACCGGAGCAACTTTCCGTACGCGGCTTGGACATCCCGTCCGGATCCTATGTACGGCGCCTGCCAGACCATTGTCGACTTCAGGGGACGCCGTGCGCAGCCTCGGACAGAAGTCCGTGGGCGGGCGGCTCGGATCACGCTCTATATGTATGAAACCTACAAGCTGAACTTGAGCAGCAAGGACAAGAAGCTGATGTGTGCCTGGGCCAAGACCTACCCGGTGGATGATTGGGAGCGGGAGCGCAACACGCGCATCGTCCGTTGGCAGGGTAGGGGTAATCCCTGGGTGACGGAGCCGGCCAGGCTCAAGGCGGCCTGTGGCTGACGTTCAAGCAATTTCTCCTTTGTGAGCTTGCTATCTGATCCCGCTAAGGTGTGGAGCTGTGACGGGCTGGTGATCGGCCATAGCTGTCGGCCAGCCATATATGATACGGGTGGCTGCTCGTGAAACAAAGCGGTCTCTTGATGATCAACGCAATTTGCATTATGGGACTGCCAGGATGGACTGTAGAATGCAGTACATTTACAGTGGTTTCTGGAGAGGCTATGGCCACCGTCAAGACTGCCACGCTCACATTTCGTATCGACCCCAGGCTGAAAGAGGCGCTTCGCATTGCGGCGGATCAGGAGCATCGATCCATCGCTAACATGGTCGAAGTTCTGATTTGGGGTTACTGCGAGCGGCACGGCATTGCGATTTCGCACTCCGAGGAAACCAAGAACAACAACGGAGCGCGTTCATGATCAAGACGGTCAAGCAAGCCTGCCGGTTCAACCCCATCATCCGCGACTACCGGATGAGCCAGGGGATCGAGAACCTCGCAGACCTCATCAATGACGCGGGCGACGGCAGCGAGTTCTTCTCGCGCAACTTCGTCACCCATGGCATGGATCAGCTTTTCCGAGAAGGTCTGCTGCGTCTGTCCGGCAAATCGGATCAGGCGGTCTTCGAACTCACGCAGGCGATGGGCGGCGGCAAAACGCACATGATGATCGCTTTGGGATTGCTCGCCCGGCATCCGCACCTGCGCAAGGAAGTTCTGTCTGCCGATCTGACTTCGCGCATCGAATTCGGCCATGCACGCATCGCCGCTTTCAACGGCCGCAACAACCCCGACAACTTCATCTGGGGTGAAATCGCAACCCAGCTCGGGGCTGCAGAAGCCATAAAGCCGTATTGGGCGAACGGGCCGAAGGCCGTGGATCAGCGCCAGTGGAAGGAAATTATCGGCGACCAGCCGACCCTGATTCTGCTGGACGAACTGCCTCCCTATCTGGACAACGCCAGCACGCAGGTGTTCGGCCAAGGCACGCTGGCCAACATGGCGGTCTACAGCCTCTCTAGCCTGATGAGCGCCGCACTGGAGCTGCCCAACTGCGCCATCGTGGTTGCCAACCTCTCGGGCAGCTACAAGGCCCAGACCAAGGCACTGGCCGACGCCATCTCCAATCTACAACAGGAAACCCGCCGTCAAGCGATGACCATCACGCCGGTGCAACTGTCGGGTAATGAGATCTACGAGATCCTGAAGAAGCGACTCATCGACGAACTGCCAGATGAACGTGTCATCTCCGACGTCGCCGAGGAGTACGCCCAACAGATCAAGAAGGCCGAGGATGGCGGCTACATCGTTGCTAGCAGCATTGAGCAAATAGCCGAGCAGGTCAGGGAAACCTATCCCTTCCATCCCTCCTTCAAGCACCTCGTTGCGCTGTTCAAGGAGAACGAAGGCTTCCGCCAGACCCGTGGCCTGATGCAGTTCACCGCGCGCCTGCTCAAGAGTGTGGATGAGCGTGAGGCTGACGATATCTTCCTGGTTGGTACGCAGCACTTAAATCTGAATGACGAACAGGTCAAGGACGAGATCGAGCGCATTGCGCCAAAGTTGATGCCAGCAGTAACGCGCGACATTGCTGACACCGGCAACGCCATCGCTGAACACATCGACATCGAACTGGCGGGCGACGCCGCGCAGCAGCTCATGACCTTGCTGCTGTCATCAAGCCTGTCGCGCGCCGTCGGTGGGCGGATCGGGTTGTCCGAGAGCGAGTTAATCGAATTCCTGGCCGCGCCTCAGAGAAAGCCCGATGAATTCCTCCAGGCCATTCAGCGCCTGCGCGAATCTGCCTGGTATCTCCACCGCGAGGAACAACGCTTCTTTATCAAGGAAACCGAGAACCTCTCGCGCCAGATCGAGCGTAACGCCAAGGAAGTTCCGCAACCCAAAGTCGATCAGGCGCTCATCAATCGCCTCTCGGGAATCCTCGCGCCGGTTAGCAAAATCGCATATCAGGACGTGCAGGTGCTGCCCAAGCTGGATGAACTCAAGCTCGGCGGTCCGCGCACGCTCATCGTCATCAAGCCGGATGGCAAGGTGCCGCCCAGTGAATTGCAAAACTTCTTCGACTACCAGCAGGAAAAGAACAATCTGCTGGTGCTGAGCGGTCAGGACAGCATGCTGGCCGACGCGGTTGAGGAACGGCTCCGCGAGTTGTATGCCATTGAGCAGATCCACAAGCGCCTCAAATCCGGAGACACCCTGTTCGAGGAGGCCCGCGACCGCTTCGAAGAATCCGAAGATCGCTTCAGTAAGGCGCTGTCGGCAGCCTACAACCGCCTCTACTTTCCTGCCAACGATCCGATGGATGGGCGTGACGTGCTGGCCGGGGTAACCATCGATCAGGGCCTCAAGCTTGGTCAAGGTGACCAGTCCGCCGAGACTCAGATCGAAAAACTGCTGGCCAGCCCGCGAGCTGACTACAAGCTCGTGGCTGAACTGGGCAAGGACAACCTCGACGAATGCTTCGCGCAGGCCGAGGAGTATCTGTGGCCGTCCGGTAAGGACAACCGTCGCACACCCTGGAAGGATGTCTCCACTCGATCCAAGTGCTCTCCCATCTGGCCGTGGATGCCGGGTGCAAGTGGCTTGGATACCCTCAAAACCGAAGCTCTGAAACAAGGCCGCTGGCGCTTGGGCGAGGACGGCTACATCGAGAAGGGGCCCTTTCCCAAGGACAAGGCTACCGTCAACGTCTCCATCGTCAATGTCAAACCGGATACTGGCGAAACGGTGCTGAGCCTCACGCCACGTCACGCAGGTGACAGCCCGATCGTCTACTGGTCGAACAAACCCGATGTGTCCGACAAGAACAACAAAGTCGAAGACCTGGACAACTTCGCCACCGGCGAGGGCACGGTTTACTTTATGGTGAAAGAGCCGACTGGGCGCTATGAAAGCGGCCCGGCCACCCGCTGGCTCGCCGACCTCAAGATTCGTCATCAGGTCGAACCCGCTGCTGACAAGCGGTGTGTCACCCTTGCTGCCACGCCGCATGCTGACATCTACTACACCCTGGACGGTTCCAACCCCAAGGACGGCACCCTCTACGACACTCCGTTCGAGATCGGTTCCGCAAGCTGCCGCCTGCTGGTATTCGCCCGAGCGGGTGAGGCCAACAAGACTGCGGACTTCCAGATCCCGGCCAGCGGCGATAGGACGGTGCAGATCATCGACAGCAAGCCCGCACGCCTGCAAAGCAAGCGCGTTACTCTCGACTCCACCGACCGCGTCTTCAGTGTCATCAACCGCTTTCGCGATCAGCCGGGTACGCGTTTCAAGGGTGTGCGCGTCGAAATCGGTGAGGGCGAAAACACCGTGACCGTGCGCTTCCAGGAGCGCGAAGTCACTGCCGCCATCATCGAAGGTGTGGTCAACAGCCTGCGTGCCCTGCTCAAGGAGCCCGACGCCCCGCTCAACATTGCTATTGCTGACGGCATCGCCTTCGATACCGGCTTTGCACTCAAAGAGTTCGCCAAGCTCGCAGGAATAGAGCTAAAGCCTGGCGATATTAATCAGGAGGAATGAGGATGGCTAAAGCCGCAGGTAACACACCATCGCCCAAGGCGCATGCGCAAGTGCTGCACACGCTGGGTTTTGGCGTGCCTGCGACGTCTGATCCTCATCACTTCAAGGTCGTCATTCCCAAGGCCAGCACGGGCAAAGTTCAGATCAGTGAACACCTCGGCTTGCAGTCTGCAAGCAACGACAACGCGGTGATTGACCGCGTTCTGCTGGATCGCCCGCGCTGGACCGCCATTCGCGCCGAGGTTCAACGCGCCTTCAACGCTCGTCTGGCCGCGCATGGCATCAAGCCCGGTGCGTGGAAGGTCGGCGACAACCCTGTAGATCGCTTGCTCGGCAAGGAATTGTGCGTACTGGCCTGGGCCGTCGAGCAGATGGAGATGGAGAAGGTTCCAGTGGCCGTGCGCAACTGGTTGGCGCTGCGCCCGGAGGAACGCTGGTGGCTGTTTGGCATGACGGCCATGAGCACCGGCGGGGTGATGGATGCGGGAAAGGGCTGGCGCGTCGCGCTCAAACACGCCTTGGGCGATGTGGCGCAGAGTGAACTGCTCGCTCCTCGTGCCCGGCGTGGCAAGCCTGAAGAAGAAGTTCCCCAGGCATCACTGGGTCTGTTTGGCGACGAAGCACCATGAACGCCGTGCTCGCGCCACCGCAGCCCAAGATCTACCACATTGCTCACGTGGATCGTCTGCCCTCCATCGTGGCGGACGGTTTTCTGTGGTGCGATGCAGAGATCGTGCGACGCGTGCCGCCGGGCACCACCATCGGCATGAATGGCATCAAGCAGCGGCGCTTGAACGAACTGCGCCTCAGCAGCCACCCCGACCTTCACGTCGGTGACTGCGTGCCGTTTTACTTTTGTCCGCGCTCCGTCATGCTCTACCTGATCTATCAGGGCAACCATCCGGAGATGGCCTATCGCGGCGGGCAAGGGCCTGTAGTGCATTTAGAGGCTGATTTGAGTGCGGTCGTTGCGTGGGCCAACGCGCAAGCCGTGCGCTGGGCATTCACCCTGTCGAACGCGGGTTCGTACTTCTTCGAAGACCGTGACGACCTCGCACGCTTGAATGAGATCAACTGGACTGCCGTGCAGGCTCGCGACTGGCGGGCGCACAAGGAAGGCAAGCAAGCCGAGTTTCTGCTGGAGCAGCGCTTCCCCTGGCATTTGGTCGAACGCATCGGCGTTCACTCGGCGGCCGTCTACGGTCAAGTTGTTAACGCCCTTCCTGCACACGGACACCGGCCACCGGTCGAAGTGCGCCCGGACTGGTATTACTGAAATAAGAGGAGCACAGCCATGATCGAGTACACCTCGGGCGACATCCTCCAATGTGAAGCCGACGCACTGGTCAACACTGTCAATTGCGTCGGTGTGATGGGGCGTGGCATCGCCTTACAATTCAAGAACGTTTACCCCGAAAACTTCAAGGCTTACGAAGCTGCTTGCAAGTGCGAAGCCGTACAGCCCGGGCGCATGTTCGTGTTTGAGACGAGGCAGCTCACCCTGCCGCGCTTCATCATCAACTTCCCGACCAAGCGCCACTGGCGTGGAAAGAGCCGCATCGAGGACATCGAGACGGGTCTTGCCGATCTGGTCGATGTCATCCGAGCCATGGGCATCCGCTCCATCGCCATCCCACCGCTGGGCGCAGGCTTGGGCGGGCTGGACTGGAACCAAGTGCGTCCGCGCATCGAGCGAGCGCTCGCAGGGTTTGCCGACGTGCGTGTGCTGGTGTTCGAACCCAGGGGCGCACCGGCCAACGACAAGATGGCGCATGTGCGCGAAGTGCCCAAGATGACGGCGGGCCGTGCCGCCCTGGTAGAGCTCATGCAGCGCTATCTCGGTGGCCTGCTCGACCCCTTTGTCAGCCTGCTGGAAGTGCACAAGCTAATGTACTTCATGCAGGAGTCCGGTGAGCCGCTGCGGCTCCAGTACGTCAAGCATCACTACGGCCCCTACGCCGAGAACCTTCGGCATGTGCTGAAAGCAGTGGAAGGCCACTTGATCACGGGCTATGCCGATGGCGGCGATGCGCCGGACAAACCCCTCACACTGGTGCCCGGCGCAGTGGAAGACGCCAAGAGCTACCTTGATCAGCACGACGTCAGCCGGGCCCGCTTCGAACGTGTGACCAGGCTGGTGGAGGGCTTCGAGTCACCTTACGGGCTGGAGCTTCTGGCCACTGTACATTGGGTGATGAGCCGCGAAGGTGCCACCCAGCACGCGAGCGTGGAGCGCCAGGTCTATGACTGGAATGCCCGCAAGCGGCAGTTTACGCCCCGTCAGCTTGCGATTGCCGAAGAGCGGCTGCGCTCACAAGGCTGGTTATCGCTTGAAGCGGCTTCGGCCCATTGAGGATTCATTAGAGAATGCAGAAGACCACCCCCACCATCACGCCCCTGGCCTTGAAAGATGCGTCCGCGCTCATCGAGACAGTTTTTCCTGCCCAGAAGGTGTCGTTCGAGGCACAGCAAGAGCGGACTTCGGTGCAAAGCCAGACGTTGACTGGCCTGGGTTCGTATTGGAAAGGCCGTAAGCCGCTGATTCTGGTGCGTGCCATCGTGCTGGCCAGCCTGCTGCCGCCGACCAATGATGCGGCAGCAGATCTCACTCTTTTTGAAAAACTCATGGCCTTCGACGACGAGGGCTTGGCGCGCCGTGCGCTGATCGGCAACGCAGTATCGCCAGCCGAGATTGCCGCGCGTATCCAACTCGAAAATCCGTGGGACTACTTTAAGGCCACGCTCAGGCGAGGTGATGTCACAGGTGGAGATGTTCGCTGGATGCGCTTTCCACTTAATGCGGATGCAGAAGGCATCTCTCTGCGCTGGCAGCGCAGCCTGAGTGACGACGAGAAGCTGGTGATCTATCGCAAGTTGCTAGCCACCTGTGTCAGCTACGAGGAAAAGGCCAGTCTGGGGAAGCGACCGGAAGAATTGGATCAGGAATGGCTGTATGCCCCAGTTTGGGCAGAGGTCAATCGTCACTACGCCCATTTGGGCGTAAACGTGAAATCTATCTCAGAGCTGGTGGTGCAACTGGGCATCCTTCGCTACGGTCATCGCCCGCGCGTGGGCGACACCTTCTCGGGCGGTGGCTCAATCCCATTCGAGGCAGCACGCATCGGCTGCGACGCGTACGCCTCAGACCTCAACCCCATCGCCTGCATGTTGACCTGGGGCAGTGCAGAAATCATCGGTGCGCCCAGCAGGCGGCGCGAGGAAATTTCGCAGGCCCAATCCACCTTGGCGAAGGCTGTCAACCAGCGCATTACTGAGCTGAGTATCGAGCACGATGCCGATGGGAATCGCGCCAAGGCGTACCTCTGGTGCCTGGAAGCGCGTTGCCCAGAAACCGGCTGGATGGTGCCCTTGTCCCCCACCTGGACGGTGTCTAAGACGCGCAACGCCATTGCTCGCTTAAAGCCTGACCCCAAGAACAAGCGCTTCGATATCGAGATCATCTCAGGCGCTTCCAAGGCAGAGATGAGCGCCGCCGAGAAGGGTACGGTACAAGACGGCGACATGGTTTATACGTTGGACGGCAAAACCTACCGCACGCCCATCAAGACACTGCGTGGCGACTTTAGGCAGGCCGATGGAGTGACGGGCAACCGCCTACGCCGCTGGGAAAAGTCCGACTTCAAGCCGCGCCCGGACGACATCTTTCAGGAACGCCTGTACGCAATCCAGTGGATCAGCCAGGAAACGCTGGATGCGGGCCGTCAGGACACTTGGTTTGCCACCCCCACCGCTGCCGATCTTGAGCGCGAGAAGCGGGTGGAGCAGCTTGTCACTGAAAGCCTAAGCCGCTGGCAGGAGCAAGGCCTAGTGCCGGACATGGCCATCGAGCCGGGCGACAAGACCGACGAGCCCATTCGGACGCGTGGTTGGACGCACTGGCACCACCTGTTCAGCCCTCGTCAGATTCTCGTAGCCGCCTTGGTGCATGAGCAAATCCAGAAGATGCCTGCCGACGTCCAACCCGCACTGTGTCTATCGCTGGCCAAGATGCTGGATTGGTCGAGCAAGCTGTGCCGCTATGGTACCGGGGCCGCACGCGAGTCGATTGCGCAGACTTTCTACAACCAAGCCTACAACACCAACTACTTCTACGGCGTTCGCTCATTCGTCACCGGGCAGAACTACTTGTTCCTCACAGATTCAGCAAGCAGCATCGCGGGTGACCTGACCGTCAATAACAAGGAAGCCTCCACGCTCCAGCACGACGCCGAATTCTGGATCACCGACCCACCGTATGCCGATGCGGTGAACTACCACGAGATCGCGGAGTTCTTCATTGCGTGGCTGCGCAAGAACCCACCCAAACCTTTCGATGACTGGGTGTGGGATTCACGCCGCGCGCTGGCGGTCAAAGGCTCCGGCGAGGACTTCAGGCGCGGCATGGTCGCCGCCTACAAGGCGATGGCCGAGCACATGCCCGACAACGGCATGCAGTGCGTTATGTTCACGCATCAGGACACCACCGTATGGGGCGACCTGATCGGCATCTTCTGGGCTGCGGGTCTGCAAGTGGTCGCTGCCTGGTACATCGCCACCGAAACCACATCCGAGCTCAAGAAGGGTGGCTACGTCCAGGGTACTGTCATCCTGATGCTCAAGAAGCGCGCTGCGGGTGAGCGCACCGGCTTCAAGCAGCGCCTGCTGCCTGCCGTGCGTCAGGAAGTGGCGCGGCAGATCGAAACCATGATGCACCTGAACGACGCCGTGGAAGCGCATCACGGTGAGCCGGTGTGGGGTGACTCCGATTTGCAGATGGCTGGGTACGCAGCAGCGCTCAAGGTTCTGACCGCCTACACGCGTATCGGCGATGAGGACGTCACCACCTTCGCCCTGCGCCCGCGTGCCCGTGGTGAGGTGACAGTGGTGGACGAAATCGTCCAGCAGGCAGCGGAAACCGCATCCAGCCTGTTGGTTCCCGAGGGATTGACCCCCGATGCCTGGGGGCGCCTCACCGGCATCGAACGGTTTGTACTGCGGATGATGGACATGGAAACCGCAGGCGCAGGCAAACTAGACAACTATCAGAACTTCGCCAAGGCCTTCCGGGTGGCGGACTACACCCGCGTGATGGGCGACATGCGGCCCAACAACGCACGTCTCAAGCGCATGGCCGAATACGCTTCGCGCGATCTGACCGATGCCACCGAGATCGGCGTGACGCGGCTAGGACAAATCATTATTGCCTTGCAGCAACTGCTCAAGGACACCGAAGTGCAAGTCATCGTCGAACAACTGCGATCCGAGATGGCTGACTTCCTGGAGGCCCGTTCCCTGCTGGTGGACGTGCTGGCCTTCATCGAGCGCAAAGCGCCCGAATCTGAGGTGCGCTCTGCCGCTGAGGTGTTGGGCGCGCGACTCAAGAATCTGCGCTTCGGCGACTGAGGCCTTGAGGCATGGGCATCCGGCGCTTCTCTTCGCGTACCCATCGGCTGGATGCCAGCTTCCTGATGCAGCATCTGACCGGTGCGCAGAGCTACAAGCGCATTGCAGGCTATTTCACCAGCTCGTTGTTCGAGGTTGCTGGAGAGGCACTGGAGCACATCCCCGAGGTCAAGATCGTCTGCAATGTGGACATCCACCCAGACGACCTGAAGGTGGCGCAACTGCGCGAGAGCAAGATGCTGGGCCGCTGGAACGAGCGCGCCCTGGAGGCCGAGGCACTACTGAACCGTGAACGCTATCGGCGGCTGGACGCCTTCCTCGCCAAGCACGGGCAGGCGGTGCGCATAGCACCGGACGACATCTGCGGTTTTGTTCACGGCAAGGCAGGTGTGATTACCCTGGCTGATGGCCGTAGGCTGGGTTTCATCGGGTCGATGAACGAGACGCGAAACGGCTGGCAGCGCCACTACGAAATCCTGTGGGAGGACGAGTCCCCGGAGGGGGTGGCGTGGATCGAGGAAGAATTCGACTTTCTCTGGAACGCAGCAAGACCACTTCCTCAGGCAGTGATCCGCGAGGTACATCGGCGCGGCTATCGGCGAGAGATCGAGTTCGTCGAAATCGACGATGACGAAAATCTTGCCCCTGCGGCGCTGATTGAATCGCCGCTATACCGCGAAGGCCAGCAGCTACAGCCGTGGCAGCAAGGGTTTCTAACTGAGTGTCTGCGTCATCAGCGGCTACACGGCACGGTGCGCCTGCTGTTGGCCGACGAAGTCGGACTGGGCAAAACGCTGTCGCTGGCGACGGCCGCACTGACGCTCTGCCTGTTATCTGACAAAGAGAATGGGCCACGCCGCCCGGTCGTTATCTTTGCCCCGGCCACACTGACCGAACAATGGCAGACTGAAATGCTGGACAAGCTGGGCATCCCGACCGCACGTTGGGATACCGTTGGCAAAGTCTGGCTAGATGCTGACGAGCGAGTGCTGTCGCCTGCCGGGCGCGAGCAAATTGCCCATTGCCCGCTGCGCATCGGGATCGTCTCCACCGGCTTGATGATGCGCGACTCGCTGGAAAAGCAGCACCTGCTCGGTATGCGCTTCGGTGTCGTGATCCTGGACGAAGCGCACAAAGCCAGAACCCGCCAGGGCTTCGGCAAGGAAGCCGGAACGCCGAATGAGCTACTGGCTTTCATGTGTGAAATCGCCGCCCGCGCTGATCACGTGCTGCTGGGCACGGCAACGCCGATCCAGACCAACCCTGCTGATCTATGGGACTTGCTGGGTATCCTGCATCAAGGCCCAGGCCGCTTCGTGCTTGGCCACGACCTAGCACCGTGGCACCGACCCGACGAAGTGCTCGACATTCTCGCGGGCCGCGTGGAGGTGGAATCGCTCACCCATGCGTGGGAACTCTTGCGCTCGCCGCTTCCTCGGATGGAATCAACCAGTGAACCTCGCGCCCGACGTTTGTTCTCCGCTATCCGGCAAGACTTGGGATTGCAAAACGGGGAGTGGCAAACCAATCGTTCGCTGGCCGATCTGACGGAAGAAACGCGGGAGATTCTGGAAGAGGAACTGGAGCGCCGCATATCAGGTGCCACGCTGTTCCAGCGCGAAAACCCGCTGGTACGTCATGTCGTGCTGCGCAAACGCCAGCAGCTTGAAGATGCGGGGCTGCTGGCTCGCGTCGGCGTGGACGTGCATCCGGAACGAGAACAAGCATCGGAGCAGCGCGCTTTCGATGCCTTGTTCGAGGGCAAGGCGCTGCGCACGTCGGAAGATTTCCGGCAGGCCTATGGCGAAGCCCGCGCTTTCGGCAAAGCACTGGCCAAACGCGGTAAAGGCAGCGGTTTCATGAAAAACCTCATGGAGCAGCGCATCTGCTCCAGCGTCCACGCGGGCTTAGCGACGGCCCGGCGGTTGCTGCAAGGCCATGCCGAGCACGAGGAAGACGAAGAGCAAGAAGTTGATCTCAAAGTCGAGACAGGTGAGGAGCGCGAAGTTCTGCAACGCCTGATCACCCGACTCGAGCGGTTGGAAGCCGATCCGAAGATGGAGGCCGTCGTCCATTTTCTCGAAAAGGAGAAATGGCTGGGATTGGGCGTCATCATCTTCAGTCAGTACTACGACACAGCGAAGTGGCTGGCGGACTCGCTGGCGGCGCGCTACCCGGAAGAAGCAGTCGGCCTTTATGCGGGTGCGGGTCGGAGCCGTCTGTACCAGCGCGGCGACAGCGTGAGTGTCGAGCGTGAAACCTTGAAGCGGATGGTCGCCGAGCACCAGATTCGCGTCATGGTAGCTACCGATGCCGCCTGCGAAGGCTTGAACCTGCAAACGTTGGGCACGCTGATCAACGTCGATCTGCCGTGGAACCCAACGCGCCTCGAACAGCGGATTGGCCGGATCAAACGTTTCGGACAGCGGCGTGAAACCGTGGATATGCTGAACCTTGTGTTCGAGCAGACCGTGGACGAAAAGATCTACGAGCGCCTGTCCGAGCGCATGAAGAACCGCTACGACCTTTTCGGTTCGCTGCCGGACACCATCAAGGATGAGTGGATCGAGGACATCGAAACACTGGGCGAAAGACTGGACGAATACATCAACGCCCAGAAAACCGCGACGGGTTTCGACTTGCGCTACACCGGCACGATGATGCCGCCGGAGAAGGATTGGCGCGAATTTACAGAGGTATTGTCTCGCCGCGATCTCGCTACGCTGATGAGCTCAGCGTGGGGATAACGAGAATGCCTCGGCTCGGGCGGGCGACCATTGTGCTTGCCAAAGCAGCCGCCTGTATCAATATGGCTGGCCGACAGCTTAGCCGAGTAGAGGCCAGTCGAATCAAAGACAGATCCTTGGCCTCATGTGGAAAGCCGACTTGCAGGTATTGACTTCATATCGGCTGCAAAGAGAGCTGCAAATGAGCCTTCGCCAGATACGAAGGCTGCCCAAGCATTCATCATTTCTCGCCGCTGCTCAAGCAGGTCAGTGCGGTGGTACGCCGCTTCCACTTTGTTTTGAACCGTGTGGGCCAGCGCTCGCTCTGCCAAGTCCCGAGCGTAGCCGTGTTCACTGCACCAGTCCCGAAAGCTTGATCGGAATCCGTGAGCGGTAGCAATCCTGTCTGGGGTGTCGCTATGTGCTTTCACGCGACGCAGGAAGGAGGTCAGCACCATGTCCGAAAGCTCGACTTCATCCCGAGTGGATGGGAAGACGAG
>APMI01045045.1_pt1 | contig 12791 bp, 10 predicted proteins | sample 667938 | NCBI WGS metagenome assembly APMI01 (sample SAMN01084076, study PRJNA167559) | wastewater metagenome | biome: Wastewater | place: Denmark: Ejby Moelle, Odense | collected 2011-11-28 | reverse complement strand
AACCAGATCGCAAAACGCACCCTTAATTTTATTGATGACCGTTTAAAACTGGTGTATGGCCAGTTGGACAGTGTAGAGCGAAACATAGAAGCCTACAGAAACAGAGAGTCTCTCTACGATTTAAGTTCGCAGGCCCAGATTTATCTGACCAAGGTTAAAGAGTTAGATGTTAAAAATGAAGAGATTAATCTTCAGCTTGGCGTATTGGGCGAAATTAAGCAATATGTGCTAAGCAAAGGGAAGGCGAAAGGTACAGTACCAGCACTCAATCTTATCGAAGATAAAATACTTAGTGATCTGCTTTCGCAACTGTACGACTCAGAATTTGAGTTGGAAAAAGCCAGGGCCAGTTCGGCAGAAAAAAGTGCTTCGGTAACCTTGTTGATTGAAAAAATCAGCCGTGTTAAGGCAGACATTTTGGAAAACCTTGCCAACAATAATAGGGCGCTGCTGGTAAGCAAAAAACAAATCATAACTGAGATAGATGCCAATAATACCCTGCTTAAAACTGTTCCTCAAAAAGAACGAGGCTTAATTGCAATTAGCAGGCAAAAAGATATAAAGGATAATATTTACTCTTACCTGTTGCAAAAACGTGAAGAAACTGCGATTTCATCTGCATCAACCTCCTCAGATCTCAGGGTAATTGAAGATGCCAATTCCTATGGGCCTGTGCGTCCGATTGCAAAAGATTATTACCTCACTGGATTTATAATAGGCTTGCTTTCCGCTGTATTTCTCGTTTTATTGAAAGAACAGTTTAAGAGTAAGGTTTTGTTCAGGAGCGATATCGAAGAAAAGACGAGCATTCCTTTTGTCGGGGAAATTGTGCAGGCAAACACAAAAATGCCTATAGTAATTGGTGAGGGCAAACGTACAGTAATTGCAGAACAATTCCGTTCCCTGCGTACCAACCTTGCGTTTATTGGTTTAAATGAACAGCATAAAACCGTACTCGTAACGTCCAGTGTATCAAGTGAAGGAAAAAGTTTTATAGCCATCAACCTGGCCATCAGTTTCTGCCTTACGGGTAAAAAAGTAGCGCTGCTGGAGATGGATCTCCGCAAGCCGAAGTTGAGTAAGCTGATGAATGTACAGCGTGATCCAGGTATTTCAAACTATGTGGCAGGCAAAGCTAGTTTTGAAGAGATCATCAAAGAAACACAGATACCCAATCTTTTTATCATCTCTGCAGGAGCAATTCCTCCCAATCCTACCGAGTTGATCGGTAAGCAGGTATTTGCCGATATGATCGAAAAAGTAAAGGGTATGTTTGATTTCGTGATCATTGATACAGCACCCATCGGCCCGGTTACGGATGCCCAGTTGCTGAAAGATTTTTGTGACGTTACACTCTATGTGGTAAGACACGATAAAACGCCAAAAGTGTTTATCAGGATGATCAATGAACTGTATGTAGGCAAAAAATTCAATAACATGTGCCTTGTGTTCAACGGACTTAAGAAAAGAGGCATTTCATTTTTCGGCACCAATAGCGGCTATGGTTATGGATACGGTTATGGTTATGGCTATGGTTACGGCTATGGCTACGGTTATGCCATTGATGATGACAGCAACAAGTTGTTTACAAAATTGAAAAATTTCTGGCGCAGGTTCAAACGCAGCGTTAGGGATTAGCAGATAGAAATGTAAGCCCTTTTTAGCAGGGGTTATTTTGGATAGAGCCTGCTTTAGGGCAACAAAAAAATTAATTGCAGTAACAAAAAATAATTTAAATCATCACTTTGGTTGCGTTGATATGTGACTGAGGAAAAGCGAAGCTCTGCAATGTCGGAAAATAATTCATACTGGTACGCCGTATATACAAAGCCCCGGTGGGAAAAGAAAGTAGCCAGACTGCTGGATGAAAAAGGAGTGGAGAACTATTGTCCGCTCAACAAAGTGATCAAGCAATGGAGCGACAGAAAGAAAGTAGTTTTGGAGCCGGTTTTTAAGTCGTACGTTTTTGTAAAAATTGCCGAAAACCTTAAGTGGGAACTTAAAAAAGTTAGTGGTGTTCTCAATTTTGTGTACTGGCTTGGTAAGCCCGCCATCATCAAAGAAGAAGAGATCATCACCATCAAAAAATTCCTGAATGAATTTGGCGACGTAAAGGTGGAAGAACAAAACAGGCTCACGGTAAACAGCAAAGTGCGTATCAAACAGGGGGTAATGATGAATTATCATGGTATGCTGATAGAATTGTCGGGCAACAAGGCCAAGGTAAGAATAGAAAGTATGGGTATTTCACTGAATGCCCAGTTTGATAAAAAGAACCTGGAAATATTTCCCGGGTAGCAGCAACTTTTTTTTCACTTCTTAAAAAGCCACTCAAAAACAGCAACATCCTTTCTTCTTTTCTTATCCAATATCTACCCAATTAATGTGCAGAATAGCCGGTTTAGTTAATCAACAGCTTGAAACGGACGAGTTAACCTCGCTTGTTAAAGACATGTGCAGGCTGCAGCAGCATGGAGGGCCTGATGACGGGGGCATTTATGCCGATGCCCGGTGCAGGCTGGTGCTGGGCCATCGCCGCCTGGCCATCATTGATACCAGTACAGGTGGCCACCAGCCAATGGGATATGCTGATGGCAGGTACACGATCACCTATAACGGTGAACTGTATAATTACCGGGAGATACGGGAGAGGCTGAGGCAGGCAGGATATAGTTTTTCAACCGAAAGCGATACTGAAGTGATACTGGCCGCCTATATGGCCTGGGGTATCAATGCACTGGAGCAGTTTAACGGCATGTTTGCTTTTGCGATCTGGGATAGGCAATTAGGGGAGTTGCTACTGGCAAGAGACGGGGCTGGTGTAAAACCTTTGTATTACGCCCATACTTCGGAAGGCTTTGCATTTGCGTCTGAAATAAGGGCTTTAAAAACACTCCCTTATCTCAATCGTGAAAACCCCCATTGGCCTGTTTACCTGATGGCGTATGGGCATATCCCGGAACCAGTCACTACCCTGCAGGATGTTGTTCCTTTGCAAAAAGGAACCTGCATCTGTTACAATGCCAATACCGGGCAATTAAAAACTCAGTCATTTATACGCTCTGCTTTCCTTGAAAAAATAAGTCACCGGCGTGAGGCCATCGAAGCTGTAAAGCAGGAACTGGAAAGTGCAGTCAGGCGTCACCTGGTTTCGGATGCTCCCATTGGTGTTTTTCTCAGTGGGGGACTTGATTCCAGTATCATTGCCCTGCTGGCAAACCGGCACCAGCAAAAGCTGAACACCATTTCTATCTATTTTGAGGACAACCGGTATTCGGAAAAAAAATTCCAGGATGTGTTGCAGCAACAGCTCTCCTGCAGTAACCAGCAATACCTACTTAAAGAAACCGATTTCAATACCTTTTTACCATCGATCATACATGCCATGGACATGCCATGTTGCGATGGCATCAATACCTGGTTCATCAGTAAATATGCAAGGGAAAGCGGTTTAAAAACTGTATTGTCAGGCATTGGTGGTGATGAATTGTTTGGTGGCTATCCATCTTTTCGCAGGATCAAAACAGCATTGCTGCTGGAAAAACTGCCGCATAGTATTTTGAAAGCAGGCCGTTTTGCAAACTCTAAAAAGTTCAGGCGACTTGCATACCTGAGTATCAAAAACCCGGTGGGCGGGTATCTTTTTTTAAGAGGGCAGTTCATTCCTGGCGATATCGCAAGATTTTTAAATGCTGATGAAAGCCAGGTGTGGGATATTTTATCTGACCAACCACAGCTTCCTGATATTGACTACCTGTCGCCCCTGAACCAGGCCAGCTGGATGGAAACAAATATGTACATGCAAAACCAGTTGTTGAGGGATGCTGATGTGATGAGCATGACCCATGGTCTTGAAATAAGGGTTCCATTCCTCGACAAAGAATTTTTTCAACTTGCGTTGAAAATCCAGTCTGATATCAAATACAGCGGCAGGCTGGGCAAACAATTGCTGATCGATGCTTTTAAGGATGTATTACCACAGGTGATATGGAACCGGCCCAAGATGGGCTTTTCCTTTCCTTTTAAGGAATGGCTAAGCAATGATATGTACAGCCATGCTGATGGAAAAGATTTAAGTGTTCAGCATGAGTTGCTCAAAGCCGACCAGATGCACTGGTCACAGTTTTTTACACTAATGCTATTGCAACAGTACAGCCATGCGTAAAGGAGTTTTATTATTAACGCTCAGGATATTTTCAGCCACTGGTGGAATAGAGAAAGTATGTAAAGTTGCATGTAAGGCATTGAGCGAGTTGGAAGATGATCTTGCCTTTGGCAAACTAACGGTACTGTCTATGTACGATAAAACGCAGGACGTTGATGAGAAATACCTTTCAGCTGCAAATTTTTCCGGTTATAACCAGCGTAAATTTAAATTTACGAAAGCCGCCATAACAAGTGGGCTGCAGAGCAGGGTGGTAATCCTCAGCCATATTAATCTGCTGTCGATCGGCCTATTAATAAAAATTCTTTCTCCCAAAACTAAATTGGTGTTGTATGCACATGGAATAGAAGTTTGGGGTCCTCTCAGCCTTGCGAGGAAAACTATGCTAAGGAGATGTGACTTGATTTTTTCGGTTAGCCAGTTTACACGTGGAAAGATGATCGATCAATATGGACTTTCAGAGGATAAAGTAGTCGTGTTTAACAACTGCATTGATCCCTACCTGCCGCCTCCGGTTACAACAGGTAAGGATATTGCTTTACAGCGGGAGTATGGACTAACGGACGGGCATATAGTTCTGATGACACTCACACGGCTATCATCGAAAGAACTCTACAAGGGATACGATCATGTGTTGCTATCCCTCCATTCGCTTTTGCCGGATTATCCCAACATTAAATACCTTATTGTTGGTCGTTATGATAAAGAAGAAAAGAAGCGCCTGGATGATATAATAGCCCTGTATCACCTTGAAAAAAATGTAGTATTTACGGGCTATATCAGCGATCAGGATATGGCCAGGCACTACAGCCTCGCCGATATTTATGTAATGCCAAGTAAAAAGGAAGGATTCGGAATTGTGTTTATTGAAGCGATGCACTACGGACTCCCGGTGATTGCAGGAAGCAAAGATGGCTCGGCGGATGCATTGTACAATGGGAAACTGGGGCTACTCGTAAACCCTGACAGCCAGCAGGAGATCAATGATGCGGTAAAAGAAGTAATTGAGCACCGTGAAAAATACCTGCCTGATAAAAAACTGTTAACGGAATGTTTTAGCTATTCCACTTATAAAAGCAAATTCAGCCAGTTAATGCAGTCAGTTTTTTCGCTGGTAATGGTGTGTGTAAGTACTTAATAAGGGCAAACCTATTTATTAGGTAAAACAAATAAGCATTGACAGTTCATGAATAAAAATAGTGTTGAAGATATAAAGCCAGAGGATTGGGACATAGTAATTGAATCCCGCAACCATCTTTTTGATTTTAAGCTAAAAGAAGTATGGCACTACAGAGATCTTTTGCAGTTACTTGTACGCAGAGATTTTGTATCATTCTATAAACAAACTATTCTCGGCCCCTTATGGTTCTTCATCCAGCCGTTTTTTACAACCCTTATTTATACCTTTATTTTCGGAAATCTTGCAGGCATACTTACAGATAACATTCCGAAGCCACTTTTTTATATGGCGGGTATTACTGCATGGAACTATTTCGCTGATTGCCTTACGAAAACGTCCACTGTATTTAAAGATAATTCAAGCGTATTTGGTAAAGTGTATTTCCCCCGGTTGATCATGCCGTTGAGTATTGTTATTTCAAACCTGGTGCGCTTTGAAGTGCAGATGCTGCTTTTTTTTATAATGGTTGCCTACTATTGGTATAAAGGCGCATCCTTTCATATGAATGCATATGTGCTGCTTTTTCCCATATTGGTTCTGCTAATGGCGTTGCTTGGGCTGGGAGTGGGAATGATTATTTCTGCCCTCACTACAAAATATCGGGACTTAACCTTTCTTGTTACGTTTGGTGTACAGTTGTTGATGTACACTACCACTGTTGTATATCCGCTTTCAGAAGCGATCAAGAAATATCCCCGCTACGAGTGGCTTTTTTCTTTGAACCCGATGACTGCCATCATCGAAACATTCCGGTATGGTTTTTTGGGGCAGGGTTCTTTTAGCTGGACGTCTTTGGGCATTTGTACCCTTGTTACCCTGTTGATTACTGTTGCTGGTGTTTTTATCTTTAATAAGGTAGAAAAAAACTTTATTGACACCATTTAAATCCTTATCAAAAAGTCTTCATGTCAATTTCAATAAAAGCAGAAAATCTTTCGAAAGCTTACCAATTGGGGCAAATAGGAACGGGTACTATCTCCCGTGATTTGGAGCGCTGGTGGGCAGGTATCAGAGGGAAGGAAGATCCTTTTTTAAAGATTGGCGAAGTAAATGATCGTACAACTGTGGGGCAAAGCGATGTAGTGTGGAGTTTAAAGGACATTTCTTTTGAAATAGAACAGGGAGATGCGGTAGGCATCATTGGCAGGAACGGAGCCGGAAAAAGTACCCTGCTGAAGATCCTAAGCAGGGTTACCGCTCCAACAAACGGTACAATTAAAGCAAAAGGCCGCATAGCAAGTTTGCTGGAAGTTGGTACAGGTTTTCATCCTGAGCTAACAGGGAAAGAAAATATCTATTTAAATGGGGCAATACTTGGCATGCGTAAAAAAGAGATCGACAAAAAGTTGGAACAAATTATAGATTTCAGTGGTGTTGACAGGTACGTAGATACGCCGGTAAAACGCTATAGTAGCGGTATGTCCGTAAGGTTGGCTTTCGCTGTTGCTGCCCATCTTGATTCTGAAATTTTAATTGTGGATGAAGTACTGGCTGTAGGCGATGCAGAGTTTCAAAAAAAATGCCTCGGAAAAATGGGAGAGTTGAGTAAAGGAGAAGGCAGGACGGTATTATTTGTAAGTCATTCGATCAATTCGATCAAGCGGCTTTGTAAGAGTGGCATCCTGCTTAAAAATGGAACCATTGATTGCATGGGAAATATAAATGATGTAACCAGCCAATACGAAGCTGTTTCAATTGAAGGTACCGGGCAGTACAACCACATTGCAGGTAACCAGGGCATTGAAATCATTGCTGCAAAGATCGTTAGTCACGAGTTTAATGAAGTGAAGATAAATGATGAAATGCTGGTTGAAATCGACTATAAAATAAATGATCCAGGCAAATGTTCCGAAATAACCTTCTTCAATATAATTTATAATGGTGCCGGTGAAGCTGTGATTGGATCGTTTCAGGAAGACAACAACCAGTTGTTTGGTATCAACGAACTAACAGGAAAGGTTACCCTAAAGCTGCTGGCTAACCTGGCTCCGGGAAATTATATTTTTTCCGTAGGTATTTTTGACCAATCAAGAAATTTTATAGACTGGGTAGATGAAGTGTTTTGTTTTTCTGTAGAAGGTTATTATAGCGATGGCAGAAAATATTTTGAAAGACTTGGGTTAACGGTTGGCAGTGCAACATGGAAAGGATGAAAATGAAACTTCACTGTATAGGAGACAGCCACACCTGCTTTTTTATGGGGTACAATGTGATAACCTCCTTTTATCCTTTTGTATCGAAAAGCCTTTTTTCAAACATTTACTGTCACTGGCTCGGGCCCTCACTGGCCTATAGCCTCAATAAAGAAAAATCAAGTACAGACAGTTGGAAAAAAATAAATTCCATTGTTGAAAAATTAAATACAGAAGAGGATGTGCTTCTTTTTTGTGTAGGCGAAATTGATTGCCGGGCGCATATCCTGTACCAGGCAAAGCAAAACAATCTTTCGGTACAGGAAGTTGTAAGCAACACTGTTCACGCTTACATGGAAATGGTGAATTCAATGATACAAAGGGGTTTCAGGGTAGTAGTGTGGAATGTCATCTATTCTGCCAATTTTATAGATGAAGGGCCTAATCCTGAGTATCCTTACTACGGCACCATTGCCGAAAGAAATGCCGCCACAACAGTGTTCAACCAGTTACTTCGGGAAAAAGCAACAGCAGCCGGCGCTTTTTTTACAGATGTCAGCGACTATCTTTTTGATTCAACTACTAATCTTGCTTCTGAAAAATATTATTATGATATGATCCACCTGAACAACAAGTTGTTTTTAACTGCTGTAAACAGAATTAATGATTGTTTTGATGGCAAACTGTTTTCTAAGGAGCAATTCTTTTTGTATTACTTTAAACTGGCGTTTGCAGTTAGCGTATCATCTTTTAAGAACTGGAAAAAACAAGCGGTGATCAGGGCCAGGCGGGTGTATCAAAAACTGAAGAATAAACAGCCTGATCTTTCGATATAACAAGCTCAAATTTCCTTGTCAATTTTACAATAATTAAGTTATCAATGAACCTGATAAAGCGAATTGCAGCGAAACGAAATTGGATACAGCGTAAGAAACAGCAGGCCCGAATATTTAAAGAGGAGTTTGATTTGTTTAAAAAGGGAGCTTCACAGCGTTTTGAAGTGGAATGGAAAAATGTAAAACCCTATCTCGAAGACAGAACGGCTACTACCGGGTTTGACGCTCACTATGTTTACCATCCCGCCTGGGCTGCAAGGATTGTAAAGAAACTGCAGCCGGCAGTTCATGTTGATATTTCTTCAACACTGCATTTCTGTACACAGCTTTCAGCTTTTGTTACGGTGGAATTCTATGATTACAGGCCAGCCCTGTTAAATCTTGATAATCTCCGGTCGGAAAAGGCAGACTTAACCAGTCTGTTTTTTAAGTCTGGTAGTATTGAAAGTTTATCCTGCATGCATACGGTCAAGCATATCGGCCTGGGCAGATATGGCGATCCTATTGATCCTGATGGCGACCTGAAAGCCATAGGTGAGCTGAAGCGTGTTGTAAAGCCGGGAGGTTCAATACTTTTTGTGGTACCGGTTGGCAAGCCCGTAGTAATATTCAACGCACATCGTATTTATGACGCCGCAGCTGTCGTTAAATTATTTGACGGATTTTCTTTGAAGGATTTTTCACTTGTTAAGGATAACAATGAATTTATTCAAAATACCGGAATTGAAGAGGCGTCAATACAAAACTATGGTTGCGGCTGTTTTTGGTTTGTAAAAGATAATGGATGATTGTAGTGAAACTTCAGGGTGGGTTGGGTAACCAGCTTTTTCAATACGCGGTTGGTAAGCGGCTTTCTTTGTATTACAATACAATATTAAAACTGGATACGTCTTTTTTTTCAAACCAAACACTCAATGAAACCAGGGGTGTTACCTTGCGAAAGTATGAACTTGACCAACTAAATATTGCTGCTGAAATAGCTTCTGGTGCGGATATAAAGCGGTTCGTGAATAGTGGGAGTGCACTGCAGCGGCTGTTGAAATTTTTAACACATTCAAAATACATCGCCGAAAAAAGCTTTCGTTTTGACGATGAATTTTTAAGCTATGGAAAAAACTGCTATCTGGATGGATACTGGCAATCTGAAAGTTATTTTGATGCAATTTCAGATGTGTTGAAAAATGAGTTCACTCAAAAAGCAAAGCCGGATGCGATCAATACAGTAATGGCGGCTAAAATAAATGCTGTGCCTTCGGTGAGCATTCATGTAAGAAGGGGCGACTATATCCATAATGCAGCAGCTCAAAAATTTCACGGTATTTGCAGCGAAGAATATTATCAGCAGGCAATCAAATTGGTTGCAGCAAAAATTGCTGAACCACATTTTTTTATTTTTTCAGACGACATTAACTGGGTTGTTGACAATTTCAAAACCGGCTTTCCTTCTACTATAGTTGATGTAAATGGAAGCAACGGTGCGGTAAGTGATATGTATTTGATGAGTATGTGCAACCATCATATTATTGCCAACAGCAGTTTTAGCTGGTGGGGTGCCTGGTTAGGAGATGATAAAGACAAAATTGTAGTGGCCCCCCGGAAGTGGTTTGCTGATATATCTGTAGATACAGCAACTGTATTACCCGAAAATTGGTATAAACTTTAAAGGTTTGCAACAGCCACTTGTTTCTGTAGTGATGCCAGCCTGCAATGCCCGGGTGTATTTGCGTGAAGCAATTGAAAGCGTACTGAACCAATCTCATAAAAACTTCGAGTTATTGATCATGGACGATGGTTCGTCTGATGATACTGTGAAGATTGCCAGGCAGTACTTAGATGAGCGGATACGGGTATTTGAATCAGCAAAAAACTCAGGGCAGTCTGTTCAACTGAATAAAGGCATTCAGCAGGCGGCCGCTGATTATATCTGCATAATGCATTCAGACGATATCATGTATCCTGAAAGACTGGAAAGACAACTTAATTTTTTAAGAAAGAACCCGTTAACAGGTGTTTGTGGTTGTTTTGTACAACTGATCGGCAACCGCTCAGGCACATGGACCTATCCAGAAAAGAACCAGGAATGCAAAGATCTTTTACTCAGGGCTGTTCCATTCGCACATCCCGCTGTAATGATGCGTAAATCTGTGCTGCAGCAAATTTCACCAGTTTACACTCCGGGGATGGCTGCAGCAGAAGACTATGATCTTTGGGTGAAACTTGCAGATAAAACAGCGTTCGGTAATGTGCAGGAAGTACTATTACAATACCGGATTCATGAAACACAGTTGAGCGAAACAAAGAAAAAAGAGGAGAACGATATGGTTGAATGCATCCGAACCAAACTTATAACAAATCTTTTTCAAATTACCGATAACGCGGAAGGAATGAATTGCTTCAGGGCTGTTTATCAACCGGGCCAATTGAATTTGGAAGAATACCTTGAATCGTTGCAAATTTTTTGGAAAGCAGCTCAGCAACAGTCTGTATTTAGCACCGCAGCAATTAGCAACATCCTGAAGCATAGTATTTTTAATACGCTATCAGCAACAAACTTTTCAAAAAGGATTTATTATTTATTGAAGCATCGCTTTCTTTTTAAAATTGCCGGCTATAAAACTATTACAAGAATATTGTTCAGTCACTGATATGGCATTGGTAAATGAATAAGATAAGGATATATCATTTTAATAATGGAGGTGGTGGTGGTGTGTTGTCAGTTACTAAAAATTTATTAAGGTACGCTGTACATCCCGGGATAGAACATCACATAATCTATACCATTAACCGGGATAATGTAGAGAATTATCCAATAAATAATATTGAAGGGGCACATTCTGAAAGGGTATTTTACTACTCTCCCCGCTGGAATTTTTATTACACCAGCCGGCAGTTGGCAAAATTGCTTCCTGATGAGCAGGCGGTGATTATAGCCAATGACTGGATAGAGTTGGGCATGGCCAGCAACCTGGGCCTTCAGAATAAAGTAATTCAAATTCTCCATGGCGATTACGGGTACTATTACGAACTGGCGAAAAAACATGCTGGCGCCATAGATGCTTACATTACCGTTGCGGTTTCCATGCGTCAAAAACTGCAGGCATTATTGCCCGCTAGACACAATGATATTGAATGTATCCATTTTCCTGTTCCGGGCGCTATCTGCAGTAACGAACTAAAAGAAATGGATACGATCATGTTTGCCGGACGTTGCGAAGAGGCCAAGGGATATCACCTGCTACCGCAGATCGCAGAAAAATTGAGATCGAAAAATATTCACCTTCACTGGCATATAGCAGGCGAAGCAAAAGAAGGAGCAAGAGATGTATGGCCGGCAGGTGTAAGCGTGCAAGTGTACGGGTTATTGCCTAATGAAGCAGTCAACAGTCTTTTTTGCAGGATGCAATATTTTATTTTGCCCTCAGTGGCAGAGGGGATGCCTGTTTCTTTGATAGAAAGTATGAAAGCGGGCGTGATACCAATAATGAATAATTTACAGGGAGGTGTACAGGAATTGATAAAAGATGGAATTACAGGCTACCTCGCTAAAACCAATACTGCTGACGAATATGTGCAGATCATTGAGTCGCTGGTGAATAGCAGCAATAAAAATTTTATCAGTAATAACTGTCGTACGCTGGCAAACGAACTATTTAACCCTCTCGTAAATACAAAACAATACGAAACTCTTTTTGAGAAAGTGGCTACGGATATGCCTGCCGAAAAGCAGGCAAAAAAAATCTATGGCAGCAGGCTCGACCAGCCCTGGATGCCTAACCTTGTAACCAAATTGATAAGAAGCTTAAACTAAGATGGAGCAAAAAGTATTGGTAAGTGTTTTACTTACTTCCTATAACAGAAAGGGTTTTGTAGCCACGGCCATCGAAAGCGTGCTGGCTTCCACTTACAGCAATTTTGAATTCATTATTTGTGATGATGCTTCTACAGATGGTACTTATGAAATTGAGCAGCAATATGCAGCCCAGGATAAAAGGATAAAATTATTCAGGAATGAAGTGAACCTGGGTGATTTTCCAAACCGGGATAAAGCCGCATCCTACGCATCTGGCATTTATCTTAAATATGTGGATTCAGACGACATCATTCACCCAGACGGTTTAAAAATAATGGTGGAGGCCATGATGCAGTTTCCCGAAGCAGTAATTGGGCTTTCGCAGATCGAGACAGACCTAAACAAGGAGAAAACCTATCCTGTATTGATAAGCCCGGAAAGAGCTTACCAGGAGCACTTTTACGGATTTGGTACCCTTCGGTACGGCCCAACAGGCGCTATCCTGAAGAAAATAGTGTTGACAGAAATGGGAGGATTTGGAACCAACCGTTTTGTGGGAGATACGGAATTGTGGCTAAAAATTGTGTCGAAATACCCGTTGGTGAAAATTCAACCTGACCTCGTAGACTGGATCAGGCATTCGGGACAGGAGTTCGATTTTGGAATGCGCAATGATATTTATATCCAG
>APMI01024796.1_pt1 | contig 12795 bp, 15 predicted proteins | sample 667938 | NCBI WGS metagenome assembly APMI01 (sample SAMN01084076, study PRJNA167559) | wastewater metagenome | biome: Wastewater | place: Denmark: Ejby Moelle, Odense | collected 2011-11-28 | reverse complement strand
ATATCTATTCTGGTTTTGAAGAACTGTCAAATTAAATATTAATTTAATTACAAATTTAATTAATAATAAAATACAGTTTTTGCGGATTTTTAATAAACAATGTTTATTATAAATAACTGATATCTATCCAAATTAATTGATTGGGAAGAGTATTGAAGTATGTATGATCATTTCGATCTCAAACAGTGCATTGGCCTGCTGAGAGAGTCCAGCCGTCGTAGCAAGATGTGCAAGCTCCAGTTGAGTCGTCCCAAGTCTTGCATTGGTCGCTAACTGCGAACAAGTTCCGTTTTTCAATACCCATCTAAAATTGCACTTAGTGCAAACTCCATTTGCATCACTTTGGTTGCAGTTAGGATCTGAGCTTGTGCTTTGTTGACCTGCTGATTGACATTGGCCTGCGTTAAGTGTCCATCCGTCGAAGCATGATGTGCATGCTCCAGTATTTTCGTCCCAGGTGTTGCACTGATTGCTGACGGCAGTGCAGACTCCATTGCTCAAGTACCATCGGCTTGCGCATTTAGTGCATGCTCCATTAGCAGACTCGACACAGTTAGGGTCAGCAGGTGCGCTTGATCCTCCATTGTTTGATCCTCCGTTTCCAGGGGACTGAGCATTGGCCTGAAGCAAGTGTCCAGCCATCATAGCAAGATGTGCAGTCTCCAGTTGAGTTGTCCCAGGTCTTGCATTGATCACTCACAGCAACACAGTTTCAATCCTTGAGCACATATCGGAAATAGCACTGAGTGCAGTTATTCGAAGCATCGACTTGTCCGCATCCTGGTCTGATCACATCAGCATTTGCTGAGGAGGCGAGCATAGCAGAGAATAGTCCAGCTAATATGAATTTCATGAATGAGTATTTTTATCTTTATTATAGAATCTAATTCGATCTGTGAATTTAAACAAGACAACGATATATCGTAGACCAAGTCTCAATTATAGTGAACAATCTCAAAAAATGTGGCGTTCATCAATTTTACATGCTTAGTTCTTAATTATGATGATTTCAGAGGAAACGATTCTTAGTCTATGATATTTTTATATAACCTATTTATGTTTTCATTATGAACTGTACTGTTTTGTCTAACAATAAAAGGAAAAGACATGATAGCTTAATATGGATGATTATTTAACAAAATATGATTGTTTGCATGAATTTATGCTTTTATAGATTAATGTTTTCTGGTTATACGAAGAGCAATTATCTTTGCAAACTTTGCAAACTTTGTAAAAAATTGATAAAAAAGACAGAAATGACTCATTTCATAAACAAAAGATTAAATTTTGAGGCAGTAGTCGATAACTAACTTTTAGGATTATCAGAAAAGTTAAAAATTAAGTAAATCACCCGTAATATATCCTTGATGAAGTAATTAAAAACGGTAAAATAATATAATGAAATAATTTTTATTTAGTTAAATAATGCGAAATCAAGTATCAGTTAAGTTTGAATTATTGCGATGAAGGAATGGTGCCTGAGCTCTGTATTTCGTCGGGAATGGTCGCTGTGGACACCAAAATAGATCCACCTGGTGGTATCGATGCCATTGAGTCTCTTTTCGATATCATGAAATCTACTCTACGCTTTCGGGCAACTAAGTAAATAATGACTCCGATAAGAATTAAGACTGCTGCTGATAAGACTGAAACTGCGATAATGTATGGTTTCAGAGACACATAGTTTTCAGTCACAACATAAGATTATCTTGCATCACCACTGACTTGGTAATTCATCACGTATAGATTTTCACAGGCAGGGCAGAACTCACCTAGTTTTGCATCAGCTGCAAATGCTGTGCCTGGCTCTCTCTTAAACACAATATTTCCGAATGAGTCACGCAACTCGAATCCGACTTCTTATGTCTTTTTGCCAATCAAGTATGGACTAATTTGTACAACAATATTTTTAGTAAATTGAACAGTTCTAGGTCCATACTGATTTCCATTGATGAACTGTTCTCCGAAACTAGTTTACACTCCATCTTGTTTAAATGTCAATACATTTCCATTCCAGCCATCGCCTACTGTGTCGGTTAGTAACAATTGATAGGAAACTTGATCCGATGTTTCGCAACCAGGGCAGAAAGTGCAGAAAATTATGGTGTCTATAAACTTAGATCCTGGCACTCTTGAGCATACTTAATTTCCTTAGCTGTCAATGATTGAGAAGCCAATCTCTTGAGAGTTCTTACCAACAACTGCGACAACTACGTTAGTTTATTCACCTGATTTGATCTATACTTCAACTGGTCCTTGATCTGTACCAGCTTTGAACTATTCTCCGAAAACAGTGACAATAGAATTGCCTTGTCTGATGCCCATAACGTAGCCATTCCATCCATCACCATAGCTGTCAGTCATTTTAATTCTCAGGTTTTCCATTTAGTTGGGCTGAACATCTGATTGTCCTGTAGTTTTGATGTCATTTCTTACGTTTTTGAGAGTCAGAGCATCGATAAAGTGAGTAATACCACAATTTTTATTGACATTAATAATCGCATAACCTTTGTCTCCCCATCCTTTACCCCAAGAATTCTTGACAATCCAATGTCCTTATTTAGTCCAGCCAACCAGCAAAAGCACATGATTAACTTAATAATCATAGGTGGTATCATCACAGCCTGAGAAAACTCCACCAGAATAGAATAGAAAACCATTATTACTTCCTTTAACACCCACTGAAACTGGGCCTGAGTCTAGAAGAATTTGTTTTAGTTGGCTGTCTGGTACTGAACTGTAGTGTTTTATTGAGTCGACGTCGTAAGGAGCCTTGACGAATTGATCCACTGAGCAGATCTAGTCTGTCGGGTAGTATGTGTCATTAGCCTTATAAGGGTACTAGGTTTATTCGGGAATTCCTTTCTCTGTGAAGAAGTTTAGTGCTGTAGCTGGCCATCCACCACTGCAGGTTGCTCCATCGGTACATTGGATTAAGTATTGTTCTGATAAATCATGTTCCTAGAGACCCTTGAGAAGCAATTGACTCTAATAAAGAGCAGCGGTCGTAAACGCCCAGCAAGCTCCACACTTGCCTTGATTTTTTACAGAGGTCACCTTGCCTTGAGCTGTATAGTTTAGAGACTGAGGCAATGCAATTGATCTCAGTTTATTTAATTTAGGCAAGTTATCGGTTGGGAGATTGAGTTATTTAGGTTTATAGCTGAGAAACTCTAAAGATATAAGTAATAAGTACGTCCCTTCTAATCCTAGGTCATGTCCATGAAATCATTGACTTGGACATCGAAATCGCCTCCGCTTTTCTTCTTAGCGTTGAGTAACTCCTGATAATTTTTATTGAAAGCCTTGCGATGTTATTATCGTTATTGGCCTGTATACTTCCTACCAAATTGTTGCTCAAACTGTTCGAAAGTGTACTCGCCTAGTGGTTTGGGATCTTGACTGTACGTTAAAGTAATAACTATGAGTAAAACGATGAGTAAGCTGTTCCGCTTTGACATGTTGAGTAATTTTTATATTTTGATATTGAGAAACTGTACTATTTATTATATTTTAGTTAGAAGTAGTATTATAAGATAATTTATATATTAGAAAGAGCATATTCGATCATCAGTTAATTGTTATCTAATCTTTGATAGTTTTGGCATCAGTTTCGGCGACATTGGATTGGCCATCTGGGAAATTAGACTGTGTGACATTGGATCTAGTCATATTAATTTCCTGATCTTCTCCATAATGTTTGACTCGCTTCCAAAGTTTATAAAGTGCAAACATAGCAATTGCCAAAAATACAGTCAAAACCAACAACAAAATGGAGAGAATTGACACAATTGCTGTGGTTCTGGCTGTTTGTTCAGGATCGACTGGCGATGTATTAGCTGAGTTAGAAGGCTGGGGCTTCGATTAAGAGGTGTCTGAAGCAACGAGCTTTTGCTTCAGTTGTTAGTTTTGTTGGGCTTCATCATCTGGAGGAGTGTACATTGTCACTTTTAGTGAATTAACACATTGTATACAGAAGGATGCCAAGATGTCAGTAGCATAGAACCAATTGCCTGGCAATCTTTGAGCAAGTAGATTACCAGCAGCATCTCTGACAAAGAATCCCATTTATTCTCTAGACCCTCCTAGAATATAGGGTATGATGTCAACATTAACACCAATTTTAACGGAAATCACAATAATTTTATCAAATTAATGTCCATCGATGAAATCGCTTCCAAATTTCCAATACATGCTGTCTTGTCTAGTGGCAAGAACATTACCCTCCCATCCGTCACCAAAAGAGTCAGTAAGAGTTATATAGATGTTGGCAGTTGCCGTTACTGAACAGTACGGGCAGAATGTTTTAAATATGATATTGGATGCGTAGGTCTGTGATGTACGAGTGTATATTACGTTACCTAAATCATCTCTAATCACAAAGCCGATTTAAGAAGTCCATTGAGCGTAAGAGACGACTACAACTGAGGCTTGGATACCTTTTTTGACAGGTAACAGCACAGGTCCGTAAGTGGATCCTGATGTGAATTTGCTACCGAAAATAGCGACAATTGTGTTTGATTGCTGGATGCCAAGGTAATTGCCGTTCCAACCATCTCCGAATGAGTCTGTGCAATATACACTATAGTTCACAGTGTCAGTTGGTGCAGGTGCAGGTGATGGAGTTGGTGATGGTGTAGGAGTCGGTGTAGGAGTAGGTGTTGGTGTCGGAGTTGGCGTAGGTGTTGGCGCAGGGGTGGGTGCAGGAGCAGGCGCTGGAGCAGGAGTAGGTGCTGCATCAAGAACGACAACATCAACATAAGTATTGATTCCACAGTTATTAGTATGGCTTATTGTAATAAATCCTCCTTCTCCCCAGTCAAGTCCCCAGGAGTTTTTGACAATCCAGTCGCCATTAGCAGTAAAGCCTACAAGTAGTACTGCGTGATCAATAGCAGCTCCGGAAGGGCACCCGTTAAATACTCCTGAAGAGTAGGTCATGAATGCGTCATTACCAGCTGAAACTCCGACAGCAATAGGCCCATTATCAGTCAAAAACTGTTTAAGTTATTGGTCAGTCAACGAATAGTAATGATTGATCGATTTTATTGTTCGACTCAGCTTTTTGAAGGTAACTGACGAACATTTTAATGCTGTTGAATCTGATTGAGTATAAGGGTAAGCAGTTTACAAAGGCAACCCAGACTTTGTAATGTTATTAAGAGCGTCCGTAGGAACACCGCCGTTGCAGCTGCCTGCTCCTGAACACTGAAGCACAAATTACTCTGCTAGATCATACGTAGTTTGCTCTGAAATTAAAAATAGACTTTCATATAGTCCTGTGGTTGAAAAAGTCCAGCAAGATCCACATGCGCCTTGGTCTTTCGGAGGAGTCACCTTACCCAAAGTTCTGTAATCGATTGGAGGCAAGGTAACCAGTTCAGCTCCTAAACTTTTAAGAGGCCTTGGTGAAAAAGAGAGCTTGGCATTTTGAGGTTTGTATTTCATGTAATTTTTCTTCTCATCGTCAGTCCAGTCAGTAAATTTGTTAACTTCCGGTCTGTAAGTGGCTCCTGGTTCATTTATCTTATCTTGAATCCTTTTATAGTTGGCATTAAAAATAGCCTCCCTCTTTGCATATTCAGTAGGATCATAACTCTTGTTAAACTGTCTCACATAATCAGCAAAACTGTATGCCGAGTTTGTGGTTGTATCCCCAATAGAGAGACCTAGGACTGCAAATAAAACGAAAATGCTAAACACTTTCATGGGCTCCCTCAAAATTCTAATAGAAATTATATAAAAATCGAAGCAAAGTGCATTTAAAATTATAAGAAAATTGCCATTTTATCAATTTTGACTTTATTGCAATCCTCTAGTTTCAGATCTAATTTTTGATTATTAGTTTATAATTTCAAGTAATAATTTTACTGATTTAGTTTGTACAGTTTACCGAAAACTTTATTTTTAATATTCGAAATATGCAAACTCATACTCATAGTGATATATGATATTATTAATGATATATATGTGATATTATATATAAAAATGTCAATCAAACTCGCCTCTGAACACAACATTGACGAACTCGCCAGCCCCATTATCCAACTCTTTCGCCAATTTCAATACAGCTTAGTCAATAATTTCCTAAGTAACTTTCCTAAACATATCCAAATTGTTAGGTTTGTACTAGTCGAAATTGCTGACATACCTCCTGTAACGATCTATTCTATGCTATATTTATTATAATTAGGAGGAATTTAGTTTTAGTTATAACTTAGTGTATAACTATGGCTAGTATGTGAAGGCGGATTGAGGTTGGTGAGGGGTGTAGGCCGGTTTGTAGTGCTGGTCAGTGAATGTTAAGGTGTTGTATCTGCCTATCTTATCTTATATTCGCTAGTTCTAATCCACAAATTATTCCAATTTATGAGCATAATCTTGCAACATTTCCTTCTCTCTATTTTTAGCTTACTCAGCCTTACCCTCCAACTAAATCGCCTCTAATAAATAAACTTGTTATTCCAGTAGTTAATCAACGAGTAATTCCACTAGACTTGAGACATGGGTTGATACTATTTTGTATGAAGCCTTAGATAACAATGGGATTATAGTGGGAGTGTAACCTAAAGTATTTCGTTGGTATTGTTTGTGATTTTGCTCACGTTGATGCACTAAGTATTATAGTTGTTGCTGTCGGATTTTGTGCTTCTGGTTTGCGAGGGATTAGCTTTGCGTTATTTAATAGAAATTTTAGTTTGTTCTATTTCGGGGATCTCTTTGGTCTAGCTCCTATTTTAGTCTTACTTTGTCTTGTACTGGTTCAATAGTTCTTAACTTTTCTTTGACTTACTTTGTTATTTTTGGTCCTTGCTTCTGTATTTATCTCTCTAATTATATTAATTGCCTTCTTTATTATTCTATTTTTCTTTTCTTGGCTTAGTACTCCATATCATTCCTCTATTTTTCTAATCTCTATTTTTAGATAAGTGCTTTCAATTTTTGTATTTATCTTTCCTGTTATTCCGCAAGTACATTCAAATTCTTGCGATGTAGTTCTTCTTATTTATTAATAATTTTATTAACTTTATTATCTCCTTACTGTTTATTTTTAATTTTCTAATTTTATTTGATTCTGGATTATGCTCTAATTTGTCTATCCTGTGCAGCAAGTGAGTCTTTCTTAATATTTTTATCAAATAACCCTACTTTCTGTGTAGTAATTTATGCATTCCAGGGTTTATTCTAAATTTGTTTAACACTAGCACTGACACTAGCTGATGGTTTTTAAGTACGTGAAATAGATTTCTGTCGATTATTTTGACTTCCGCTGTGAGTTTTAACTATTTTCTTTTTGGAATTTATTGGATTTGGCATCTGCATCACCTTGCCATTGCCTCCGTTCGTTATTGTTATCGGCTAGTATTACTCAGGGTAGTCCAGCATATAGGGATTTGATTATCTTTTGGAATCGTGAGTGAAGCTTAGCATCTGTTTGCCTGGTTTGGTTATTTAGATTCGAATTTATTATATATTGCAACGATGCAATTATAAACAGCATCATAATAAATATTAGCATAACAAGTATATGTGTATATGTTATGCATTTATCGTGAAAATATTTTTCTAATGAATATTGCAGTTATATCGACATGGTATTATTGTAATAGCAAAGCAATAATATTAATATTAACAGCATAATTTTCCCTCATCAAGAGTCCACTACTAACAAGACTTTTACAATAAAAAAATGTCAATATACTCAGGATTCGCAACAAGACATCAATAACAGACTTACGATTAGTGCATCGATGCATTACTTCATGTTATGCAGAAGAGAATACTCAGGTTTTATAATCAGCAAGATACTGACTAAGAGAAGTTTGTGACTATTGTTAACAAAATTTATACGCAGATGAGAAATATGGAGAGTCATAAGTATTTGTAACCAAAAAGCTCGAGGACAATTTAGGAATTGCTTGTATATCTCAAAAATAAACAAGCTGATTAAAATATCGATAAAGGCAATCATATTATGGATGTCAAATTTGCATAAACTGAACAAAATAGTGCATTAAAGATAGATTCAAACTAGGCAATATCAGAACACCCGAAATCATCTACAAATATAAATCACATGTTAAAACAATAGCAATAACAACATAAACAGCAGCAAAGCCAAAACCTTCGCATTGCAAAAATAAACAATATCTCGTAAAAGCAATAATAGTACTAGATCCGTCCGAACACGACAAACACAACTACTAACCGTATCCGTAAACGAATATCCTCACGCAATAACAGCAACAATAACAATTCGCACAATATTAGAATTTAGTCAAGCAATCATACTCATTCTTTTGGCAAATTAACTGAAAATTAGAGTCAGCCCTAAGCTAAAATTAATGCTAATACTAATGTCAATGTTAATGCTAATGTGAAAGAAGTTAAGCCCCAGCATCAGAATGTGTTAAATTAGTCTGCATCGAAATTAATACGAATTTCACGCAATTAACCCAGAGCATACTTTGATATACCTCATGCAATGCAGCAGTAAGCCAGCACTGGTAGGAAAAGTGTGCCTGGCACCAAGTCCAAAAGCAAGAGAAAAGAGGAAGTCTAAAATATTTAATAACAGTATCGTAAGCAAGTATTAAGCAGTGACAAAGCAAAACTTAATTCTAATCAAGCAAGTGCAGAAGTACATGAGCTCATTAAAGGATATATCAACAAAACTAAGAAAAACTATATTCGTGGTTATAATCGACGCAAAGAATAAATTGATGACATGCTCAGATTTTTATGATTTTTGCTTCACTTATTATTGTGTTCTCAGTGTTACTTAAAGATAATTATAATTTCATATTTATGGCTGGGTTCGCCAAGAAAAAATATTTCAAGCTCGCTAAGGGTTTCTACGGAAGAGCCAAAAACTGTCTGCGAATAACGATCCCAAAAGTATAGAAAAGCTTACAGAAAGCATACGTAGGTAGAAAATTACGTCCACGCAACCTACGACGCAATTGGATATCAAGTATCAACGCAGCAACTCGAGATTTGTAAATAAACTACTCAACATTTATCTGTGGACTAAATCGATCAAATATAATTCTAGATCGCAAAATTCTGTCTGACTTAGCCCAAAACTAGCCATACTCCTTCAAGTCAGTGGTCGATGAAATAAAAATCCAGAATGAAATTATCACTAAGCAGAGGTACTACAAGCTAGACGAAATGATCAAAAGAAATCTAATCACAGGTGCCAAACTGCAGAAAGAAATGTACAAAACACAGCCCAAGGGAACTATCAAAATTAAATATCTATAAGACTAAAATAAAGTGCTCGGAGATATTAATCAATATTTGCCTAAAAAGAAAGTTTGATTATAGAAAAATACTAATATCAGCCAGACTTACATGCGCAGGCTTTATCTTAATTATTTACTATATTTGGATGCTATAAAGCGCATATTTGCGTATTTTGTCAGATTTGATATTAAGATATTTCTAAGTTAACAATTATTAGAACTTATTGAAGATCTAGCATGCCACCCAAGAAGAAAGCAGATGTTAAAGCAGCCAAAGCAAAGGCTAAACCTGCTCCATCGAAGTCTAAGTCTCCTGAGCCGAAGCCAGCGGCTAAATCAAAGTCTGTCGACAAAAAAGTTGCCGATACCAAATCAAAAGGAAAAGCAACTAAAAAATAGGCGACTCCAGTAAAAGCACAACCAGAGCCCCCAAAGGGTCGCAGGACTGCTCGTCAACCTAGTCCTGTTGCAGAACCAACTCCAACGAAGAAAACAAAGGGTGCAGCAAAATCACCCCCTCCAAAAGCACCTTCACCTGCAAAAAATGATAAAAAGCTAAGTGCTAGCAAATCAAGACAAAGTAAAGTCGATAAAAGTCCATAACCAAAAGCAGATAACAAAGATGACAAAACTAAAGTCGTTGATAAAAAAGACACAGCTGCAGATGATCAACAAATTGTTAAAATTGTCACCAAAGGCGGAGCAGCTGTTGATTCTTATGTTCCAGGTAAATAGAATTTCAGAGTTTTCCAAGATGCAGGCAAATCTTATGCTTGCACCATGAATAAGGCTGACCTTGCTGAAAATAATAACAAATTCTACATCGTGCAGATGTTGCTTAATGAAAAAACTGGATCCATTCATGTGTGGAATCGATGGGGTCGAGTAGGTGTAGAAGGTCAAAGTATGATGAAAGGTCCTTTTACCAAAGACAAAGCTCTTAGTGATTACAATTCGAAGATCAATGATAAAAAGAAGGGAGGGTATCGTTAAATCGAAATCAAATACGACGATTAATAATAAAAGCCGAAAGAATAAGCTAAACCTAAGAAAGCTAACAACGTCGCTAGCAAAATGGATTCAGCTCTACAAAAATTAATCGGCATGATCTTCGATGTAACAGTCATGAACAACACAATGAAAGAAATAGGCTACGATGCCAAGAAAATGCCATTAGGTAAGCTAGGCGATGGTACTATTCGCTAAGCATATGCTGTGTTGAATAAACTAACTCAGGCAATTAAAGATGGTAAAAAATCTTAGTACTCGCAATTATCAAGTTAGTTCTATACTTTAATTCCTCATAATATCGGATTCGCTAAAATGGCGCAATTCATTCTAGATAATGACGAAAAGGTTAAATAAAAATTACGCATGTTGGAAGCAATCTCAGACATGAAGATTACGACAAAATTGCTAGATCAGCAAGGAGACGAAGATACTGCTGTGCATGATCAAAATTATAAGAAACTGGGTTGCAATATTAAAGCTTTAGATAGAAGTTCAAAAGATTTCAAACTTTTGCAATAATACTTCGATAACACAAAAGGACCATTCACTCAGGTCACAATCGGAGATATCTACGAAGTACAAAGACCAACTTAATTTTCATCATTCGACTCAAAAATAGGAAATAATATGCTGTTATGGCACGGATCTAGAATTGCAAACTTCGTCGGTATTTTATCCCAAGGTTTGAGAATTGCTCCTCCTGAAGCACCTGTTTCTGGTTATTTGTTCGGTAAGGGTATTTACTTAGCTGATTTGGCATAGAAGAGTATCCATTATTGCAGATCAGGGGTTTCCCCTAAAGCTCTAATCTTACTAATATAAGTACATATAAATCTAACAATAGGGTGCAATCGGAAATCCCAATGTGTTACTAACGTCATCTTACCAGGCAAAAGAATTAATGTAGCGTAATGGCAAAAACTCAACAAAATGCCACGGTGCAAAGGCTCCTCCATAATCCTGCTACGTGAAGCTAAATGACATGATTGTGCCTAATGGTAAGGCAGTACCAACTGGCTCAGGCTCATACATGGGACATAATTAGTTCATTGTCTACAATATGAACCAGGCGAGAATCAGGTATGTTCTATAGATGAACATGAATGGCAGCTGATTTTAGTATTTTATATATCTTCCAGTTCAAGTTAGTTTCATCTTATTATGATAATAGATAGTGATAGACTTATACAGCAATAGATAGATTCAAATAATAACATAGTATATAAAGTAAGTTCAAGAGAGTGTACAGAGTAATCATGCGTGCCCATCATAATCCTCATAATCAGACACAGATGCGTAACTCAAATATCGGCAACATCTCAATCGCAATCCCAACATAATCCCGATTACGAACATTCAGCGATATCTAAGACAGATCAGTATACATCAATGAAGATGATACAGCCTCACAATTGGGTAAACCACGTGGTTTATCTAGTTAAGATATTATTGCTATTAGAGACAGTCAGCAAATATAGAAATGGTTAGCATGTCGTAACAGGATTAGTAAGAAATATATATGTTATGCTGAATTGCAGGAAGTTAAGACTAGTACCTGTTACATGCTGCATATCTAGGATATCAGTTAAATACAGTATCGCAAGAAAATGAGCAGTAGTAGCACTAGACAAGTAGATCGCAATAGTGAAGCAACATACCAAAAAAGCAGTAATCCCTAACCGCATTCCAAATTATATTTAAAACTGACAGCAAATCTAATCTCAATGGCAAATACAGATTACTTAAGTCGCACAGCATAATTCAGTATCGTATAGCTATAACAGCGAGGCAATTCAGCATCATATCGAGTAGTATAACCATCACTTGCTGTGTTCTTCCACTCCAAATTGGGATTAGATTGTGATCTTAAGGTTAGAATTTAGTTTACTGTTGTCGAAGTTATTACTGGCGATGTTTAAGTTGTGGGATTATAGGAATATGTTGGGCATTGTGATGTTGATGTGTATAAGGGAGTTAAGTCTAAACAGAAAATACCAGTATATTCATCTAAATTAAATACTAATTTAGATACGACTATGAGCTACACAGTATTAATATCAGATTCATTCAAAATCCTTTAGAAACTAATTCCCCCAAACTGCCTAATAACATCGTAATAGAATCTACCAGGACTAGCTGGCCGCAAGCTGCCGTCCAACCCGCTAACTTTGCACTATCCACTATAATACACATAGTTACATTCAATGAGGCTGGACATAATCTCAATTGATATTCCAGACAGTGCTATAGCTGTGAAATTAAGGTAAGCTGAACAGTGGATCAAGTGTATGGAGAATATTTAGGATGCAGTTGTTACCGTAAAAGAGGTTAGGATGACTGGCATTTTTCATAATGGCTGGACTATATTTGGCGAAAGTGGAGTTAAGCTAGAAGATAAAATGGAAGTGCAGAAGAAGAATTCGAAGAAACCATCTGCTGAAATAGTTAAATTTAGACATTATACTACTGAATAGCTATGCACAATACCATTCATATTCGTAGACTAATAGGCCATCCTGCTAATGCAGATATCATT
>APMI01006157.1_pt1 | contig 12795 bp, 15 predicted proteins | sample 667938 | NCBI WGS metagenome assembly APMI01 (sample SAMN01084076, study PRJNA167559) | wastewater metagenome | biome: Wastewater | place: Denmark: Ejby Moelle, Odense | collected 2011-11-28 | reverse complement strand
CGGCCCGCGATATGGCGTTGTCCCGGAGCAGGCGTCGCCCGACGCGGGCGCAGGCGCCAGGGTTGCGGGGGAGCACCCGGCCAGCGCCAATCCCGCAAACAGCAGCATTGCTACACGTGTCGGCATGCGTCGCGCCATCTCTGTCTCCCTCAATGTCGAAGGAGGCGCTATCACAGTCTGAAATTTCTGTAAAACAATAATTCTTTATAAAATTGCGGAAATTACTTGTCGCCAAACCATCTCTGTCGCCGATCCGGCGTCTGCAGCTGGATTATCATCGGCGATCGCCGCCTGCAGGCGCCTGGCCGTCTGTTGCGTCGCCGCCGTCCTCGTGGCGCAGCAAATCGCCCGGCTGGCAGTGCAGATAGTCGCAGATGCGCGCCAGCGTATCGAAACGCACCCCTTTCACCTTGCCCTGCTTGAGCAGCGACAGATTGGCCTCGGTGATGCCGACGAATTCGGCGAGGTCCTTCGACTTCACATTGCGCTCCGCGAGCATCACGTTGAGCCTGACGCGAATAGGCATGGGCGCGGCTCCTAGATCGGGGAGAGGCTGGATTGAAACATCTCGATCTAGACGATCTGCGCCAGGTCGTCGGCGAGATCGACCGCTTCGGCGAGAATCCAGGTGATGGCCCACAGGATGCCGGCAAACAGCAGGATCAAGAGCGTGTCGGAGCCGATATTGAGCGCCAGCATCCGTTCCCCCTGGCCGGCATTGCGGGTCAGGAACAAAGACAGCAGCGCGTCGGCAACCGGCTTGATCGCCGCCGACACAAACAGCGACGCCGAAAAATTGCGCAGGCCGCGCACGAGGGCGGGCGAAAAGGTCTGGCCGGAGGCGACGGCGAGGAAGGAGCGGCGCACCTGCGCCAGCCCCCATCCCAGCGCAAGCAGCGGCAGGCCGGAGAGGACGAATCCAAGCGCCAGCAGCGCCGGAATGACCAGGCAGGCCCCGGCGACGATCGCGCTGGCGCGGTGCAGCCGCCGCACGGCGCGCATCCTTGCCGGGTCCTTTTCGAAGCTGGTCGACGACATGGCCGGTTCCCCTCGCGCTTTTCATCTTGAAAAACAGAAATAAATTATCGTTGGGCAATCGTCCCGTCAAACCCGGAGATCGCCGCACGGCTGCTCCAGCCGGACCTTCACCGGCTCGATTGCAGGCCGGGGCAATAATGTCTATGCAATCGACGATCCGGTCGACCTCCGCCGCGCGCTGGAAACCCGCGCGTCCGGACAGGATCGTCGACATGGCGGCCGGGGCGTTGCAGGCCCTCTCAAACGAAAGAACCCGACATGACGCAATTCACCCCGCTCGCCTCGCTGATCGGCGGCGCAATGATCGGCCTGTCGGCCGTGCTGCTGATGCTGTGGGAGGGCCGCATCGCCGGCATCAGCACGATCGCCGGGCGGCTGTTGCCGCCCTATCTCGACGGCGCCTTCGTTTCGCGGCTGGGCTTTGTCGCCGGCCTTGTCGCCGCGCCGTTCCTGGTCATGGCCGTCACCGGCTCGCCGGTGCAGCAGACGGTGTCCGGCAATCTGCCGCTGATGCTCGCCGCCGGCCTGCTGGTCGGGTTCGGTTCGGAGTGGGGCAATGGCTGCACCTCCGGCCATGGCGTGTGCGGCCTGTCGCGGCTGTCGGCCCGTTCGATCGTGGCGACCGCCGTGTTCATGACGGTCGCCATCGTCACCGTCTTTGTCACCCGCCACGTCATCGGAGGCTGATCGATGTCCTTCCTCGTCAATCTCGCGCTCGGCCTGCTGTTCGGCGTCGGGCTGGTGGTGTCGGGCATGTCTGACCCAGCCAAGGTGCTGAACTTCCTCGATCTCGCCGGCGCCTGGGACCCGTCGCTCGCCTTCGTCATGGGCGGCGCGGTGCTGGTCGCCTTTTTCGGCTACCGCGTCGTGCTGAAGCGCGACCGGCCGCTGGCCTCGCCGACTTTCCATGTGCCCGCCCGCAAGGACATCGACGCGCGCATCTTTGTCGGTCCGGCGATCTTTGGCCTCGGCTGGGGATTGGGCGGCTTCTGCCCCGGGCCGGCGCTGACGGCGCTCGGCCTTGGCCAAAGCGGCACGCTGGTGTTCGTGCCGGCGATGTTTGCCGGCATGTGGGGCGCGAGGCGGCTCGCCGACGGCGGCTATGCGGCGAGGACGGCGTAGCCTGCCATGGTTCAGTCTGCCGATTGGATAGACCGGTTCGAGGCGCTGCAACGCCTGCCGCCCGCCCTGCAGCGGGAACTTGTCGCCGGCAGCGCCATCGTCTCGGTTCGCGCCGGCACGGTGATTTTCGCGCCCGGCCAGTCGGCCGACAACCTGCTGCTGCTGCTCGACGGAACGGTGCGGGTGCAGCAGAAATCGGCGACCGGACGCGAGATTTTCCTCTATCGCGTCCACGCCGGCGAAAGCTGCGTGCTGACCACCGCCTGCATGCTGGCCTTGGAGGAATATTCGGCGGAGGGAACCGCCGAGTCCGACGTGCGCGCGGTCGCCATTCCGCGCGCCACTTTCGACGCGCTCGCCGGAAAATCGCCGGTGTTCCGCGAATTCATCTTCAAGGCCTATGCGCGCCGCATCACCGATCTGTTCATGCTGATCGACGACATCGTCTTCCAGAAGATGGACGTGCGGCTGGCCGCCCGGCTGCTGGAACTGGCCGGCGACGGCGCCACGGTGCACGCCACCCACCAGTTCCTGGCGACCGAACTCGGCACCGCCCGCGAGGTGATTTCGCGCACCCTGGCCGAATTCCAGCGCCGCAACTGGATCGAACAGTCGCGCGGCGAGATTCATCTCACCGGCAAGGCCGGTCTCGGCCGTCTGGCGCGCGCCGCCGGACAAGTGTGACGAAGTCACCGTCGGTTCGGGCCGACCTGTGCGAAAAACCTGCATCGCAACTCGATGGAGGTTCTGATGGCCAAGAATATGGGTAATGTTGATCGCATCGTCCGGCTCGTTGTCGCAGCCGTACTGCTCTACGCCGCATTCGGCGGCGCGGCCTTCGCCGCGGCGGGCCTGTGGCACTGGCTGGCGATCGCGGTCGCCGCGATCTTCATCGTCACCTCGATTGTCGGCACCTGCCCGCTCTATTCGGCGCTCGGCATCCGCACCTGCAAGGCGAGCTGATGCCGGGGTTCGATGTCATGACGTATCAGACGCAGATGGATGTCCACCCACAGGTGACCGCGTTTTTCGACCAGGCGACCAACACGATCTCCTATGTCGTGAAGGACCCGGCGTCGAACGCCTGCGCCGTCGTCGATTCAGTGATGGACATCGACTACGCCGCCGGCCGCATCAGCTATGAACACGCCGACGAGATCATCGCCCATGTCGAGGCCAATGGGCTCGCCGTCGAGTGGCTGATCGAAAGCCACGTCCATGCCGATCATCTCTCGGCGGCGCCCTATATCCAGCAGAAGCTCGGCGGCCGGCTCGGCATCGGCAAGAACATCACCATCATCCAGGACACGTTCGGCAAGGTCTTCAACGAAGGCACCGAATTCAGGCGAGACGGGTCGCAGTTCGACCGGCTGTTTGAGGACGGCGACGAATATGCGGTCGGCCGGATGCGCTGCCTGGCGATGCATACGCCGGGCCACACGCCCGCCTGCATGACCCATGTGATGGGCGACGCCGCCTTTGTCGGCGACACGCTGTTCATGCCCGACGGCGGCTCGGCGCGGGCGGACTTTCCCGGCGGCGACGCCGGCGTGCTCTACGATTCGATCCAGAAGGTGCTGGCGCTGCCCGACGAGATGCGGCTGTTCATGTGCCACGACTACGGGCCAAACGGCCGCGAGATCCAGTGGGAGACCACCGTCGCCGCCGAGAAGGCGCACAATATCCATGTCGGCGGGGGAAAAGGCCGCGACGAGTTCGTCGCCTTCCGCCAGGCGCGCGACGCCACGCTCTCCATGCCGAGGCTGATCATCCCGTCGCTGCAGGTCAACATGCGCGCCGGCGAACTGCCGCCCGCCGACGCGCAGGGACGGCGCTACCTCAAGGTGCCGGTCAACCTGCTGTGACCGGCCCGCTTTCTTGAATCAGACAGTCTGCCCACGGGGAATGACAGGACATGGAACGCAAACAATTGACCGAAGCCCTGTCGGTGGGGCCGCAGATCGGGCCCGCGGACTTCGCCGAACTGAAGGCGGCGGGGTTCCGGTCCGTCATCTGCAACCGGCCCGACGGCGAATCGGCCGACCAGCCGCGCCAGTCGGACATGGCGCGCGCCGCGGGCAAGGCCGGTCTGGAGTTCCGCTACATTCCGGTGACGCCAAGCAGCGTCAACGACAAGACCGCGGCCGAGTTCGCCGCCGCCATGGCGGAACTGCCGGGCCCGGTCTTCGCCTATTGCCGCTCGGGCATGCGCTCGGCGACGCTGTGGTCGCTGAGCGAAGCCCGCAACCGCCCCTCGCAGGGCATTCTTGGCCGGTTGAAGTCGCGCTTTTCAAGCTGACCGCGTCGGCGCGCCGCCGGCGTCGGACCTGAAGACCAGCCGAAAACGCGTTCCCTTGCCTGTCGCCGATTGCAGCTCGACGCCGCTGGCGCTGGCGTCAGCGATCGCCGCTGTCGAGGTCGATGACGCTGCCAAGCAGCTTGCGCAGCGTCGCCGAGCCTTTCTGGCCGAGATGTTCCTCGAGGATCGAGTTCTGGTCCTCGACATGGTCGCGCACCCGTTCGACCAGTTCGAGGCCGAAATCGGTGACATAGACCAGCACCCGGCGCTGGTCCTCGGGATCGGGCGCCCGGTGCACCAGGCCGCGCGCCACCATGCGGTCGGTCATCTTGGTCAGCGCCGGATGGTTCATCAGCACGAGGTCGGCGATCTCGCCCATCGAGCGGCCCTGCCGGTCGTTCAGCACTTCCAGCATCCGCCATTGCTCGACGCTGACGCCCTCGGACTGCAGGTTGCGCTCGAGGTCGCCATGCAGCTTGCGGTGCGTTTGCGCCACCAGATAGGCCAGATAGTCTCGGATCGTTCGTTCGGTCACTTGTCCTCTCCCGAGGGAGCTTGCGGCGGGGGCCGCGCGAATCGCAGCGGCGGCGGGCCGTTGCCATCGTCGTAACAGTCAGATACTTAATTCGGAAAACAAAAACAACAATTGGGGAACGGTCGGGAGAAAACCTCCGGATGGCACTGTATTCGGCACTGCACCACCAGTCCGGGGGGCGCCTGCGCCTGTCGCCCGCAATGCCGTCCCGTTTGCCCGAGCGGGGCTTTCGCGACCCCAGGCGCACCCGTATCGCCGTAACCGTGCCGATGAGCGGCTCCGCCGGCATCTGGGGCCCGTCCTGCATTTCCTGCGCCCAGCTCGCCATCGAGGAGATCAACCGGTATCGCGGCATCGGCGACCGCGAGGTCGAGCCGATCTATGTCGATTCCGACGATTCGGTCGCCGACGAGGCGGCGGAGATGCTGGCCGAGCTCGTCGATGCGGGCGACATCAGCGCCGTGGTCGGCATGCATGTCAGTTCGGTGCGGCAGAAGTTCAACGCCGCGCTCAACGGGCGGGCGCCCTATGTCTACACGCCGCTCTACGAGGGCGACGAGACCGCGCCGGCCTGCTTCACCGTCGGCGAGACGCCGCGCGAGCAGCTGGCGCCGGCGATCCGTTATCTGGCCGAGACGCTGAAGGTCAGGCGCTGGGCGCTGGTCGGCAACGACTATGTCTGGCCGCGCGCCTCGCACAGCTTCGCCAGGCAGTGCATCGCCCAAAGCGGCGGTCAGGTGGTGCATGACAGCTACGTCCCGTTCGGGCTCGAGGAGCCGGTGGAACTGGTCGAGGAGATCGCCGCGACGCGGCCCGACATCGTGCTGGTGTCGCTGATCGGTCAGGACGCGGTGGAGTTCAACCGGGTTTTCGGCGCGATGAATCTCGACCGCAGGATCATCCGCTTCTCGACCGCCATCGAGGAGAACATCCTGCTGGCGACCGGGGCCGAGCACACGCGGCGGCTCTATTGCGCCTCGTCCTATTTCGCCTCGCTGAGAACCGACGCCAACCTGTCCTTCATCGAGCGTTACCGGTCGCTGCACGGCGAGCGCGCGCCGATGCTCAATGCGCTGGGCCAGTCGCTCTACGAGGGCATGCAGTTCTATGCATCGCTCAGCGCCCGCAAGGAGCACGACCGGTCGCCGGTTTCGTTCCTGAGCGCGCGCGGCGGTTCGTTCGTCAACAATGAGCGCAAGGACAATTCGATCTACCTGGCGCGCGCCGACGGCCACCTCTTCTCCGTCGTCGAAAAACTGGCCTGAACCTTTACGCCGGGCTGCCTGCCGGTCTCGGCCGGACGATCGAAGCCGCGCCTGGACGCGTTTCCGAAAACTCGCCGTCAAATAAATTGCTTGAAATGGAAAGCAATCTGGTTCTAGGTTGTTTTCCAATTCAAACAATCGGCGGCCGCCCGCCGGTGTGCAAGACCGTGAACCCGGAGGCTTGAGTGACCTGGTTTCTCGCGCTCGTCGCAGCGCTCGTCATCGTTGTCCTTGTGGTGCTTTTCCTCAATCGTTTCTATGCCAAGTCGACGCGCGAAACGGCGCTGATGCGCACCGGCCTCGGCGGCCGTCGGGTGCTGATGGACGGCGGCGCGCTGGCGTTGCCGATCCTGCACCGCATCGAACGCGTCAACATGCGCACCGCGCGCATGCGGGTGGAGCGGTCGGGTCCCCAGGCGCTGATCTCGAAGGACAGGCTGCGTGTCGACGTAGCGATGGAGATCTATGTCCGCGTCGACCCCACTGAAACCGGCATCGCCACGGCGGCGCAGGCGTTCGGGGCGAAGACGTTCCGCGAGGAGGAGATGCAGGCGCTGATCGAGGGCCGGCTGGTCGATGCGATCCAGGCCGCCGTCGCCGGCCGCACCATGGACGACCTGCACGAACACCGCGACGCCTTTGTCGACGCCGTGGCGGCTCGGCTGCAGCCCAATCTCGACCGCACCGGACTGATGCTGGATTCGGTGTCGCTGACCCGGCTCGACCAGACCCCGTTCAACGCGCTCGACGAGAACAATGCATTCAACGCGGTCGGCATGCGCAAGCTGGCCGAACTGGTCAGCAGCAACAGGAAGGCGCGGGTGCAGGTCGAGACCGAAACCGATATCGAGATCCGCCGCCGCCATCTCGAGCAGACCAAGGAGCGCCTGGCGATCGAGCAGGAGCAGGAGCGGGCCGAACTGGCCAAGCGGCTCGACGTCGAGAAGCAGCGCATCGACCTCGACACCGAAATCCAGAACGCCCGCACCGAGGCCGAGCGCATCGCCGAGGAAGCGCGGATCGCGCGCGCCCGCGACGTCAAGCTCGCCGAGATCGAGCGCGACCTGACGCTGCGCCGGCAGGAGATCGAGGCGCTGCTGGCGGTCGAGACCGCCAAGATCGACAACGCCATCCGGATTTCGGCCAAGCGCGGCGAGGAGCAGATCGCCGAGGCCGGCGTCGAGACCGCCAGGACAAAACTGATCAAGGCCCAGGAGGCGGTGCAGACCGAGCGCGACATGCTGGCCGCCGACCGGGCGCGCCAGCTGGCGTTGCTCAAGGCGCGCGAGGCCGCCGAGGTCGAGGACCACAAGATCAAGTCGCAGGTCGACACGATCCTGTCGCTGGCCAAGGCCGAGGGCGACGCCACCCAGGTCAAGGCCGAGGCGGAGCGTCATCGCATGATCGCCGAATCGGAAGGCAAGGCGGCGCTGATCGACGCCGAGAACGCCCAGAGCGAACAGATCCTGCGGCTGCGGCTCGAACTGCACAAGCTCGACAAGCTGCCCGAGATCGCCGCCCAGATGGTCAAGCCGGCGGAGAAGATCGACTCGATCCGCATCAACCACATCTCCGGCATCGGCCCGGTCGGCGGCGGAGGCGGCGACGGATCGGGTTCGCCCGGCGGCTTCCAGTCGGCGCTCGACTCGATCATGGGCATGGCGATCGGTTTCCCGGCGATCAAGAAGCTTGGCGAGGAGATCGGCGTTGAGATCGACGCCAATCTCGGCGCCCGCGCGCTCGACGCCATCAACCGCACGCCCGTGCGCAAGAAGGAATAGCCAGTCTCATCCACCCGACCTGCCAGTTTGCGAACGCACCACTCAAGGGGAACCGACATGACAATCAGCAGACGCACAGTGATCAAGGGCGCGGCCGCGACCGCGGCGCTCGCCAGCCCTGCCTTCATCCGCAACGCTTTCGCCGAGGATCCGATCAAGCTCGGCACGGTGTTCGACATTTCCGGCATCTTCGACGCCTATGGCAAGCCGATCGATATGGCGGTGCGGCTGGCGATCAAGCAGATCAACGACGCCGGCGGCCTGCTCGGCCGGCAGGTGCAGCACATCGGCTATGATACCCAGTCCGACATGGCGCTCTACACCCAGTATGCGCAGAAGCTGACACGCGAGGACAAGGTCGACGTCGTCCATGGCGGCATCCTCTCCGCCTCGCGCGAGGCGATCCGCCAGACGCTGCGGCGCGCCAACACGCTGTATTTCTACAACATCCAGTACGAAGGCGGCGTCTGCGACATGAACTGCTTCGTCACCGGCGTGACGCCGGCGCAGACGACGGAAGTGCTGATCCCCTACACGATGGAGAAATGGGGCAAGAAGGTCTACATCCTCGCCGCCGACTACAATTACGGCCAGTTGATGGCCCGCTGGATCCAGAAATATTTCAAGGACGGCGGCGGCGAGGCAGTGGCGGTGGAATTCTTCCCGCTCGACGTGTCGGACTTCGGCTCGACCATCACCAAGATCCAGGCGGCTGCGCCCGACATGGTCTATTCGGCGCTGGTCGGCGGCGCGCATCTGTCCTTCTACCGCCAATGGGCGGCGGCGGGCATGAAGAGCCGCATTCCGATGGCCTCGACGACGATCGGCGTCGGCTCCGAGCAGCTGGTGCTGACGCCCGAGGAAGGCGACGGCATCGTCGTCTGCTACAACTATTCGCCCGAACTCGATACGCTGGCGAACATCGCCTTCAAGAAGGCGTGGGGCGACATGCACGGCGCCGACACGGTGCGCACCATCCACGAACTGGCGGTGTCCAACTACCAGGGCGTGATGCTGTGGGCCGAGGCGGTGAAGGCGGCCAACACGGTCGAGCACGACGCGGTGGTCAAGGCGCTCGACAGCGGTCTGTCGATCGACGGACCGGCGGGCAAGGTGACGATCGATCCAAAAACCCATCACGCCACGCTCGACGTGCACCTGATGGAGATGAAGGACCAGAAGCTCAACGTCATCAAGAGCTTCGGCGCGCGCCAGCCGATCGACACCCAGATGGTCTGCAACCTCGTCGAGCACCCCGACGACAACCAGCAATACGAGATCAAGATCTGACCGCGACCGGGCGGCCGCCGCAACCGCGGCCGCCCCGGCAGCCGGTCTTGATTTCGCCCGCGCCGCCCGCCTTGCGCCCCGCACCGGCAGGCTAACGGTCAGGACAATCTTTCACCTGGGACAAGCATGGACTTCGCGGTCGTTCTAACGCTCGACATTCTCTATTCGATCGCCGTGCTTGTGCTGATCAGCGCCGGACTGGCGGTGGTGTTCGGCATGATGCGGGTGATCAATCTCGCCCATGGCGAGTTCATGATGATGGGCGGCTATGCGACCATCGTCGCCACCAAGGCCGGCGTGAACATTTACGTCTCGATGCTGATCGTCGCGCCGATCGTGGTCGGCCTGATCGGACTGGTGATCGAGCGGCTGGTGATCCGTTTTCTCTACGGCCGGCTTGTCGACACCATGCTGGCGACCTGGGGGCTGAGCCTGGCGCTGACCGGGATCGCAGTGATGATCTTCGGCAACACGACGACCGGCGTCTCGACGCCGATCGCCGGCTTCACGCTCGGCGCCTTCCAGGTCAACGGCTACAACTTCTTCATCATCATCGTCTCGATCCTGATCATGATCGGCGGTTATCTGGCGCTGCGCTACACCCGCCTCGGCCTGGTGGCGCGCGGCACGATGCAAAGCTCCGACATGGCGGCGGCGCTCGGCTACAGCCCCGGCCGGGTCTACATGGCGACCTTCGTCGTCGGCTCGGCGCTCGCCGGCCTCGCCGGCGGGGTGCTCGCCCCGCTTGTCGGCCTGGTGCCGACCTGGGGCTCGGCCTACATCGCCAAGGCGTTCATCACCGTCATTTCCGGCGGCGCGTCGATCGTCACCGGCATGATGTCGAGCGCGGTGATTTTCGGCCTGGTGTCGCAGGTCTTCACCCTGCTGTCGGGTCCGGTGATCGGCGAGGTGGCGCTGCTGGTGACCGCCATCGTGCTGCTGCGGCTGCTGCCGCAGGGCATTACCGGGCGCTTCTTCAAGGGGCGGCTGTGATGGCGGGCTCAGGCATGCGCGACGTGCTCTGGGTGTTGGCGGCGGGCGTCGTGGTGATGCTGGTCGCGCCGTTCGTCCTCAACTACTACACGCTGACCCTGCTGCTGATCTACGGCATGCTGGCGATGAGCCTCGGCCTGATCTGGGGCTTCGGGGGCATCCTGTGTTTCGGCCAGGCGGCCTTCTACGGCCTCGGCGCCTACGCCTACGCCATTTCCGCCGCCAATATCGGCGAAAGCACCATCCCGATGCTGCTGGCGGTGGCGCTGCCGTTCGTCTTCGCCGGACTGCTCGGCGCGATGATGTTCTACGGCCGGCTGAGCGACGTCTATCTCGGCGTCATCACGCTTGTGGTGACGCTGATCTTCTTCCGCTTCATGAACACCACCGCCGGGCCGGAATACACCATCGGCAAGGCGCGGCTGGGCGGCTTCAACGGCATTCCCGGCTACCAGACGCTGAACGTGCCGGGCGACCCCGGCGCCTATATCTACGATTCCAGCCTCTATTACGTCACCTTCGTCATCCTGCTCGTCGTCTATGTTCTGGTCAGGCTGCTGCTGGCCAGCCCCTTCGGCCGCATCGCGGTGGCGATCCGCGAGAACGAATCCCGCGTCGAGCTGATGGGATACGACGCGCGGCTGCGAAAGACGGTCCTGTTCGCCATCGGCGGCGGCATCGCCGGCCTTGCCGGGGCGCTGTTCGCCTCCTGGGCCGAAATCGTCACGCCGGGCATGTTCTCGCTCGGCCAGTCGGCCGAGATCATCATCTGGTGCATCGTCGGGGGGTTGGGAACGCTGGTCGGACCGGTGCTCGGCGCGGCGGCGCTCGGCTATCTGAAATTTGCGCTCGGCCAGCAGACGGCGGTCGACAACCAGCTGGTGATGGGCGCCATCCTGGTCGTCGTGGTGCTGGTGCTGCCGCGCGGCGTGGTTCCCTCGCTGATGACCGTGTTCGCACGGCTGCGGCGCGGCCGGCCGGCGAGACGGCGGCGCGGCCGCAGCGGAGGTCGCGCCGATGGCTGACGTGATCCTCGAAACCCGGCGCCTGACCATGCGCTTCGGCGGCGTCACCGCCGTCGACAATGTCGATTTCAAGCTGCGCCGCAAGGAACTGCGCTGCCTGATCGGGCCGAACGGCGCCGGCAAGACCACTTTCTTCCGCTGCCTGACCGGCATCCTCAAGCCGACCTCGGGCGAGGTGATGATCGACGATGTCGAAACCACCGGCTGGGAACCGCAGGCGGTGGCGAGGCTGGGCATCGGCATCAAGACGCAGGTGCCCTCGGTCATGGACGGGCTGAGCGTGCGCGAGAACATCTGGCTTTCGGCCTACCGCGTTTCCGGCGCGCGCGAAGCGGCCCGCACGGCGGGCGAAGTCATCGAGCGGCTCGGTCTTGGCGACATCTCGCGCGCCATCGTCGGCCGGCTGGCGCAGGGCGAGCGGCAGCGCGTCGAACTCGGCATCGTCATCGCCGCGCGGCCCTGGCTGGTGCTGCTCGACGAACCGGCGGCCGGCATGACCGGCGAGGAGGTCGAGCGCATGGCCGGGCTGATCCGCGAGATCAACCGCGACGCGGCGCTGATCATCGTCGAGCACGACATGCAGTTCATCCGCTCGATCGCCGGCAAGGTCACAGTGTTCTCGCAGGGCGCGGTGCTGATGGAAGACCATGTCGACGCCGTCATGGCCGACGCCAGGGTGCGCGACGTCTATCTCGGGAAGAAGGCATGATGAGCGACGCGCGGCCCGCACTCGAAGTCCGCGGACTGGCCTCTGGCTACGGCCGCATCCCGGTGCTGCACGGCATCGACCTGGCGGTGCAGCAGGACGAGATCGTCGGCATTCTCGGCCACAACGGCATGGGCAAGTCGACGCTGTTGAAGACGATCATGGGCTATCTGCCGGCGACCGGAGGCCGCGTGACGCTCGACGGCGAGGACATCACCCGCCTGCCGACCAATGAGCGGTCGCGCCGCGGTCTCGGCTATGTGCCGCAAGGACGCGGCATCTTTCCCAATCTGAGCGTGCTCGACAATCTGCGCATGGCCTGGCACGCCGACACCGGCCTGCAGGACCAGGAGGCGGTCGACCGGGTGCTCGACGATTTCCCGCGCATCCGCCGGCTGCTCGACCGCCAGGGCGGCGCGCTGTCGGGCGGCGAGCAGCAATTGCTGGCGCTGGCGCGCTGCCTGATGGCCGAGCCCTGGCTGCTGCTGCTGGACGAGCCGACGGAGGGCATCCAGCCGTCGATCATCGAGGAAATCGAGGAAACGCTGGGGCGGCTGCGCAAGTCGCGCGGGCTGACCATCCTGCTGGTGGAACAGAATTTCGAGTTCATCGCCACGCTGTCGGACCGGGTCGTGGTGCTGGAGCGCGGCCGGGTGGTCGGCGAGGTCGACGCCGCCGGCCTGAAGGACACACGCCGGGTGGAGGAATTTCTCGGCTTCGGCACGGTGCGCCGCACCGGCC